>FWWL01000061.1_pt1 | contig 270147 bp, 236 predicted proteins | sample 2228331 | NCBI WGS metagenome assembly FWWL01 (sample SAMEA103939775, study PRJEB20133) | metagenome
CGAAGTGCCACCGGTCAGCCCATCACAGTATACACGACACACATCGGGCGGCCACGTCCCAATCAAAAAGTGCATGTGGTGCTCGTCGACAATGGACGAAGCCAACGGCTTGGCATGCCCCGTTTCTGGACTGCGCTCAAGTGTATCCGTTGTGGTGCATGCCTGAACACATGCCCGGTTTATCGTCGGGGTGGGGGATACGCCTACGGAGCCACGATACCTGGTCCTATCGGGGCCATCCTTATGCCGGGTCATGATGCCTCGCGTTACCGATCGCTGCCATATGCCTCTTCATTGTGCGGTTCGTGCCGGGAAGTATGTCCGGTAAAAATCGAAATCGATGAGCAACTGTACGCCTGGCGACAGGTGGTGGAACCGCGCTACGCGTCTTGGCTGAAGCGCCTCACCATCCAGATAGTGGCCTGGATACTGACTTCGCCGAGGCGCTATCAGTGGGCTGGACGGCTGCTGCGCTGGAGCCTGCGCCGTCTGCCGCGCCGACTGGTCTACGGCGCCTGGAATGTCTGGGGTCGCACCCGCGAGCTACCCCCTGCGCCACGGCTGAGCTTTCTGGAAGGCTGCCGGAAGACTAAGTTGTCGGTGGTACGTCAACCATAGAAACGTCATGGTATACTCGCCAATGGATTGCACACGCCAAAGGCTGTTGCGCAAGAACTTTTTGACCCATGCGTAACCCGGACCGCCAGTACATCCTGCAGGCCGTTCGTCAGAATCGGCCACCTGCGACACCCCTGCCTGAGATTCCAAAGTTTGCGTTGGCTACGAAGGCGGCGCTGCGAGAACGCTTCGTGGCAAAGGTCCGGCAGGCTGGCGGCGAAGTCCTTGAAACGACGGAGCATGCGCTGGCAGCCACGCTGCGACCCCTGCTTCCGGCGCAGTGGGCTTCGACGGTGCCGGGGCTGGTCGGACCGGTGCATCTGGAAACCGTAGGCGATCCGCACGCGCTGGCCGATTTGGAGGTGCTGGTGTGTCCTGCGCGATTGGGTGTGGCCGAAAGCGGGGCTGTCTGGCTTGATGATGAAGCACTCGGACACCGTGCCGCTGCATTTCTCGTGACCCATCTCATCGTCGTGCTGGGAGCCCAACACCTCGTGGGCAATCTGCATGAAGCTTATGAACGATGGCTACCAGCGTGGCAGGGATTTGGCCTTTGGGTAGCTGGTCCCTCGAAGACGGCCGACATCGAGCAAACGCTCGTCCAGGGCGTCCATGGCCCACGGCGCTTTTCCGTGGTAATGTTTGAGTAAGGGAGCTGGCAAATTTTCCAGATTTCCTGGAGTAGCCTCGCTGTTTCCCAAGCTGCTGTACGAAGGGTAACAGACCCAGCGCACGGACACGCCCGGAGCCACGTGGGTTCATCGTTTCTAACTTTGCAGCACGGATGCAGCTTTTCGCAACGCATTACAGCCAGCAGCGTTGGGAAGCAAATCTTTTCCTTAGAAGGGGCTCATTGAGGTAACAGAGAGAGTTACGCTATCGCAGAACTGGTAGTGGACAGCTTGCGTGTGTGGCGAAGGGCAACTATTATTTAGATCGGCGATCGGAAGCGCTTTTGATTCGGGCGTCCGCTCAGGTAAAATTAAGACTTTTGGACAAGTTCTTGTTCTTTCTAAACCTACTTATACCGATCATGTCACGTACAGAAGTGCGACCTACCGGCTGGTTGGGATGGATTGAACGGGTGGGCAACGCGTTGCCAGATCCGGTTAGTTTATTCTTGCTGCTGATTGGGTTGGTCATGGTACTCTCAGCCCTATTGGCTGGGCTTAACGTTCAGGCCACGCATCCGGGTACAGGCGAGGTAATCGAGGTGCGAAGTTTGTTTTCCGCCGAGCTTGTTCGGCGTTTGCTTGTGGAGATGCCCCGTACGTTCGCCGACTTTCCGCCGTTAGGGTTGGTCCTTGTGGTGATGCTTGGTATCGGGGTGGCTGATAAGACTGGCCTAATCACAGCGGCGCTTCGAGGCGCCCTTCGGCGTGTGCCTCGCCGCCTGCTTTCGGCGGCTGTGGTCTTTGTGGGCATCCTATCGTCTCTGGCTGTAGATGCGGGCTACGTGGTGGTTATACCACTCGGTGCCTTTGTTTTCTGGGCAGCAGGGCGTCATCCCTTGGCCGGCTTGGCTGCAGCCTTTGCGGGTGTTTCTGGAGCTTTTTCGGCCAATTTATTTCTGACTTCTCTGGATCCTTTGCTGGCAGGCTTTACCCAGTCGGCAGCACAACTCCTTGATCCTGTGTATGTGGTACGTGAAACGGCCAATTATTACTTCATCGTAGCGTTGACGCCGCTGCTGACGCTGGTCGGCATGGCCGTAACCGAATGGATTATCGAGCCACGTCTGGGTCCTTACCAAGGCGAGGCTGAGCTGGACCCTGAGGTACAAGCTGAGCTTTCTGTTGCAGAGCGACGGGGTTTGCGCTGGGCAGGATTGGCTGCGCTTGGTATGCTCGTCCTGATCGGGCTTTTGGTGCTACCGCCAGGAGCACCGCTGCGTGGCGAAGCCGGTTCGCTTGCTCCGTTCTACAGCAGTATTGTAGCGCTCATGTTTCTCTTTTTCCTGCTGACCGGGCTTGCTTACGGTATTGCCACCGGACGCATCCGCAGTGACCGTGATGCCGTGCAGATGGCAGCAGGGGCTATGTCAGATATGGCGCTTTATATCGTGTTGGCCTTTGCTGCTGCGCACTTTATTGCAGTTTTCAACTGGTCGAACCTGGGGGCTATCTTGGCCATCAAAGGGGCGGAATTGCTCCGGAGTTTGGGACTCCAGGACGTGCCGCTCATCGTTGGGTTAGTTCTGGTCTCGGCCTTTATTAACCTTTTTATTGGAAGTGCAAGCGCGAAGTGGGCGCTGCTGGCGCCGATCTTTGTGCCCATGTTCATGCTGCTGGGGTTTTCGCCCGAACTGGTACAAATGGCCTATCGGGTGGGCGACTCGGCAACGAACATTATTACGCCGCTGTTGCCCTACTTTCCGCTGGTTATTACGTTCGCGCTGCGTTACGATCGTAGCGCTGGCATCGGCACACTTGTCGCGCTCATGCTGCCCTACTCCTTGGCTTTTCTTCTGGTCATGATCCTAGCCCTGATTTTTTGGATGGAGCTGGGCTTACCCCTAGGGCCAGACATCCCGCTCCGCTATCAAATCACCAGCTAAACCAAAATAAGATGCCTGCCATGCGAAAGCTTTATATTGCACTGGTTCTATGGCTGCTGCCACTGTGGGTTTGGGCACAACAGCGTTCGGGTCTCACGCCGCTCGATGTTGCCCGTCTTCAGGGGGTGGTTTCCGCAGTGATGTCGCCGAGCGGTCGCTTCATCGCCTATACTGTCTCGGTGCCCGCCGATCCGCTCATCGAGAATCGCCCGGCGGCTACCCATCTTTACGTATGGGACCTGGAGACTGCTCGTCCAATACTTAGTTTCACCCGAGCGAGCGTCTCTTCGGTAGCCTTTCGGCCGCAGACCAATTCTATCACGTTTCTGGCTGCTATCGGACAGGAAGAACCACGCAGCTTATATGGGCTTGAGCTTCGCGAAGGTGCTGAGCCCCAGCTTTTGCTCCGGCACGAGACAGCAATTACGGACTACCAGTGGGCGCCCGACGGCGAGCGGGTTGCCTTTATTGCCCCAGAGCGGCTCGACACCCCGCGAACGCCGCTACCGATGCGACCGGTTTTTTACGAAGAGAACCAGCCGCAGCGTAGGGCCTACGTGCATGACTTCCGATCCGGCCAGTCTGTCCAACTCGCTGTTGAGGGGTCGTTTTATCTCCTGGCCTGGAGCCCAGACGGCCGTTGGCTCGCGGCCTCTGTGGCTCCAACGCCGCTGGTAGATGATTTCTACATGGCTCAGCGTGTGCACGTGTTCGATCCCGCCATGGGGACAATACGCTTGCGCATTGCCAATGAAGGCAAGCTCGGTGCAATTGTCTGGAGTCCTGATGGCCAGTGGCTTGGCCTGAAGGCGGCAGACCATCTGCACGACCCGAGCGATGGCCGGCTGATGATTGTGTCTGTCCAGGAAGGAGCCCGTCCGCAGAACGTCTGGCGCGACTTCGAGGGGCAGGTTGAGCAGATCCAGTGGAGCAGTCCCGACGAGCTCTATGTCCTTGTGAGTGTGGGGGTCGAAAAAGGGCTGGCCGTGATTGGGCCGGACGGGAGTGGTTTTCGCTACCTGATTCCACTCGGCATTGCCAACTGGGTGGGCTTCGATCGGGCGCCCAACGGTACTATTGCGCTTGTGGGAAACACAGCCTGGCATCCAAGTGAGCTCTACGTGTGGCGTCCTGGTGATGAGCAGCCCGAGCGGCTCACAGATCATAACCCCTGGCTGGCGCAGGTGCGATTGGGCACGCAGCGTGTGGTGCGCTACCCAACGCGTGACCGCGCTTATGAGATCGAAGGAATCCTATTGTTGCCTGTGGACTGGAGATCGGGCCAGCGTGTGCCGCTTATTGTGGTTGTGCATGGCGGTCCAGAGGCCCATTATTCTAACGGATGGCTAACAAGCTATTCAATGCCTGGACAGATGGCCACCGGTCGCGGCTATGCCGTTTTTTACCCTAACTACCGCGGTTCCACGGGTCGGGGGCTTGCTTTCGCTATGGCAAGCCAGGGAGATCTGGCGGGGAAGGAGTTTGATGACATTGTCGATGGTGTAGACTACCTGATTGCGCAGGGGATTGTGGATTCAACCCGAGTGGGCGTGACAGGCGGCTCCTACGGCGGTTATGCTACGGCTTGGATGAGCACCTACTATGCCCATCGGTTTGCAGCAGGAGTAATGTTTGTAGGGATCAGCAACAACCTGTCGAAGTGGGGTACAAGCGATATCCCGAATGAACTGTATCTGGTCCATTCAAGAACGCGCTTTTGGGAAAGCGACGCTAAGTGGATGGACTACCTGCGGCGCAGCCCGGTTTATCATGTCGATAGGGCTCAGACTCCGCTGTTCATTCTGCACGGGGCCGAGGATACACGCGTCCATCCAAGTCAGTCCCTGGAGCTCTACCGGCATCTGAAGGTTCGACGTCCGGAAGTGCCTGTGCGGCTTATCCTGTATCCTGGTGAGGGGCATGGGCTTGTACGTGCCGCTGCGCGGTTGGACTACAGCCTGCGCATGATGCAGTGGTTCGATCATTTCCTGCTGCATGGTGAACGCGGACTGCCGCCTCTGGACCTCCCCGAAATACTCGTGGAAAGTGCCTCTCCCTAAAGGCAGCTTTCGCTTATTGGCGATGCGTTGATCCGGGGGACGGGTTAGGGGATCTGCTGCGACAAAGGGCGTCGATGGGCGTCGGCCCAGTAGGCCTAACCCACCAAGATCCATTAACCCTACACAGGCCATAGGACACATCCGGCCAAAAAAAGTTCTTCAGGAAGCCACGCAGCACATGCCAAGTGAAGCGGTGCTTCCTATGTAGTTGGTTGTGCGCGAGTCCTGCGGTTCGTGATGGGTCGACTCTAATCCCAATTTGGTTTTTTTGGCGCAATCTTATTTGCGATAATTCTACTTATCACAAATAATGTTATACCTTATTAAAAAAATGGGAAGGACTCTGCCTTCCCACCCGAGTGCTGTAGCCTCAATAAGAGGAATAGCTTTTAATCATGGACGAATCGTATAGTTTGTATATTCAAATCTTCCATGACCTTGTATAATCTCATTACCACATTCAATGCCTACAATGTACATACTCGAACTAAACCATCCTCTATTTCTAGCATCATTAATGAAGTCACGCAAGTTACCGCCAATGCTTAAGGTCCCTGATCTCCTTATGTAGGAAACCACCGTCCAGCTATAACCTCCAGCACTCATTGTCCCTCTGTAGACATCCCATGTTGCTCCCCAGATGGTAACCGTCGCTTGCCTCGAACCTATAGGTTGTTGGTTTTGCCTCCACGGCCATATCATAATTTCTCCGTTGGGTCCACTCGGGTTAGGCGAATTTGCCAGCCAAATATCCCACGATAGATTCATGATTTCTGTATAAGTCCTGTTATTATAGTGAGTTCCACTTATTGAAGAATAAAAAGCTTTATTGTCAGAAATTCTGGCGGGTAATCCAAAGGATCCTTGCGGGGTCATCCATCCTCCCGGATTACCGAAATGCCATCCTACAATAAAAGTGGGATATCCTTTTACGGCGCTTGTATTACCTGCCCATTTATAATCAAACTGAATTTTATTGTCATCAGTTAATCGAATAACTTGATATTTGTCTGGGTTAGTTGCTTGATCCCTACCCCACTGATTATTAAAGACCACAATACCGTTCCAAGTAAAACGATCTCCATGAGAATAATATTCTATTTTGGAAGCAGCCTGATTTTCTCCTTCATCGGTGCTTACCTCGACGAGAGTTTCTGGGGAGGGTGTGCATCCCCAAGCGATTATCGTAGCTAGAATCAACCCATAAAGTATCTTGCCTTTCATGGCTTCACCTTTTTTTGATTTGAATGAATCGATTCATTTTATTTTTTTTCTTTGAAATTTAAAAAAATCAACCGTGATCATCAAGAGATGTATTAGGGCCAAACTTATTCATAGTATTTTTGTCGAAAATTAATAAAATAAAATGATTTATCTGATTATTTTTTGTTCTATTAGAGTGTGAGTTGCACTATAAAGCTGCGGACAAAGCCCCAAATTGCTACAGTGACTGGGGAGCCGTCGAATACCAGGCCTTCCAGTCCGTATGGAGTGTCTCGCGGCATAGTTATCCCAGTAAATGTTTCAGACACGGACGCCCTTGGCGGCGGCCACCACCTAGTCTTACCGATCTAATGCTGACGCAGCAGACGCAACTCGAGGTCTAACAGCACGTCGTTGGCCTTTACGTGGATGAGGACTCCGTGGCGGTCATAACGCCGATCACCAGCGCAGCTGATGGTTAATAAATTGTTAAGGAGCATATTCGCGCGCAATTATTTACCGCTTCCGGAAACAAAATTATATTCCAGAAATCCAAGCGCGAAAGCCTACTCCTTTAGGAGTGGGATGAAGTGTATTTTGTTCGTCCGGGGCGGACTCAACCGTTAGACACACGGGGATGGCTTGGTGCTGCAAGGGAATGCTACCAAGAATCCTGCAGCTTTAAACCGTGGGAGTGTCAAAAAGGGAACATTGTGGCCGCGTGTGCGGAATCAGCTACAACGTTTAACCAGAGGGCCCTGCATATGGCGCAGCGCATTCGCCCTAAGAAGAAAGACAAGGTCACCATTTACGATGTTGCCCGAGAGGCAGGCGTTGCCATCTCGACCGTTTCCCGGGTGCTGAACAACTCCAGTGACGTTTCGGAAGAAACGCGGCAACGCGTCCTGCGGGCTATCGAGAAGCTTCAGTTTCGTCCAGACCGAACCGCCCGCACGTTGGCCCAAAAGAAAACGCGTGTGCTGGCAGTGGCCGTCACTTCGTTCACGACGCCCTTCCATAACGAAATCCTCAAGGGCGTTCGCACGGCTATGGAGAACGTGGATGCCGATCTGCTGTTAAGCGACCTGGGCTCAAAGTATCCTCAGCAGAAGCTGCTCAACTTTCTGCGACGCGGGGCCGTTGATGGGCTGCTGGTGATCGGGCTGCCCGCTGATGAGAAGCTCACGCTGGAACTCCGGGCGCTTCATGCCCCGGTCGTCATGGTAGGCTACCACCACACCGATTTCGACTGCTTCTACTGGGATGACCGGCTCGGTGCCCGTAAAGCTGTCGAACACCTGATTGCCTGCGGCCATCGCCGCATCGGCATGATTCGTTCCCACACAGAAGGCAGTCTGCAACTCGATCGTATTGCCGGCTACCGTGAGGCGCTGGAGGCGGCTGGGATTCCGTTCGATCCTGAGCTGATACGTGCTGGCAAAACAGAAAAACATGCAGGCTTCAGTGAAGAAGCCGGTTACGAGGCCATGCAGGATCTGCTAAAAATCGAGCCTCGGGTGACTGCCGTATTTGCCAGCAGCGACGTGCAGGCAATTGGTGCCTGGAAGGCGCTGCGTGAAGCAGGCCTGCGTGTGCCAGAGGACGTGGCGCTGGTGGGTTATGATGACATCAAGATCAGCGAGTACATCGGCCTTTCCAGCGTCTCCCAGCACATGCATGCCGTGGGGCGTGAAGCTACTCGGATGTTGGTAGAACGTGTCGAAGGCTTGCGACAGGATCCACCCTTGGAAGTGCTGGTGGTCCCCCAACTCAAGATTCGTCACTCGAGCGACTGCGGACGCGCCTGATCGAATGGTTTCGGAATCCCTGATTTGGGCACAACTGGACCGAACGCTCCGGGAGACCAACCTCCAGGAGTTCGGTACGCCCTACCGGGGCAAGGTACGTGACGTCTATGCGGTGAACGACTACCTGGTGATCGTCGCGACCGACCGAATCTCGGCCTTTGATCATATTTTGCGTCAAACCATCCCTTTCAAAGGTCAGGTGCTGAACGAGCTGGCTGCTTACTTTTTCAGCCATACGGCTGACCTGGTCCCCAATCATGTGGAGGCAGTGCCGGACCCGAACGTGACGGTAGCCCGACGGTGCCGCCCCATTCCTATTGAGTTTGTGGTGCGGGGCTATCTGGTCGGGCATGCCTGGCGGGTCTACCGGAGCGGCTGCCGGGAACTCTGTGGTAAAAAATTGCCGGAAGGGCTCGTGCAGAACGCCCGTCTTCCCGAGCCGATCCTAACGCCAGCCACCAAAGCCAAAGAAGGGCATGACGAAGATATCAGTCGCGAGGAGATTCTGGCGCGCGGGCTGCTCGATGCGGCAACGTTCGATCGCATTGAGGCTATGGCGCTGGCGCTCTATCGGCGCGGTGCTGAAATGGCCGCATGTCGGGGACTGATTCTCGTCGATACGAAGTACGAGTTCGGCATCGATGACGAAGGCACAATCCGGCTGATCGACGAGATCCACACGCCGGATTCGTCCCGCTATTTCTATGCAGACGAGTATGAGGAGCGGCTGCGCAAAGGGCTGCCGCAGCGTCAGCTTTCCAAGGAATTCGTACGCGAGTGGCTGATGGCGCATGGTTTTATGGGGCAGCCCGGGCAACAACTGCCCGATTTACCAGACGATGTGCGCGTGGAGATTGCCCGCCGCTACATTGAAGTCTATGAGCAGCTTACGGGCGAACCGTTTGAGCCCAACACGCACCCTGAGCCGGAGCAACGCATCCGGGAAAATCTGGCCGCTTTTCCCCTGCGCCAGGCTCAACTTAGTCGGTAGGAGTCTGGCCGTCGGTCTTCGAACAGATCATTGTAGGCTGTAATGCGTCGGTTACGGGCCTCCTGGGGCTTAATTTCGGCAATGCCCACCTGGTCTCCTTTGGGTGGAGCCTCCTGCAGTACCCGACCGGCTGGATCGCAGATCAGGCTGTGTCCAATAAAATGCAGCGTTTCGCGACCGTTGGACTCGGCGCCATAGCGGTTGGCTGTAATGGTGAAGACATGGTTTTCCAGTGCCCGAATGGGCATGGCACGCGGGCAGTCCGGTCGCACCAGATTGGACGGATGCGCGATCACGTCAGCTCCCTGTAGCGCCAGCGTGCGAGCCGCTTCTGGAAAATACCAGTCGAAGCAAATCATGACGCCCAGCTGGTAGAACTGGCTATTTCGATCGCTCACCTCAAAGACCTGAAATCCTAGATCACCTGGGCTGAAATGTAGCTTTTCCTCATAGAAGAGATGCACTTTACGATAGCGGCCGATCAGGCCTTGGGGTCCCGCCACAACCGCGCTGTTATAAAACCGATCTCCGTCGCGTTCGGGCAGACCGCCGACGAGGATAGCGCCCGTCTTTCGGCACCATTCGAGCATCCACTGGGTGGTAGGTCCTTCCGGGATTGTCTCGGCAACGGCCTCCAGATCTTCACGCGATCTGAAGAAATACCCACTGGCAAACAGTTCGGGTAGCACAATCAGATCGGCTTCAACGCCTTCAAGTAGTATCTCAATCTGGTTTAGGTTCTGCTTGACCTTGAGATAAGCCGGATTGTACTGTACGTAGGCGACCCGCATGATTTTCAGCGTGACTTTGGTTCGGGAATACCCTCTTCAACCCACACGCGTTGGCCGTCTGAAAGTGTTTCGCGTTTCCAGATGGGTACTTGACGTTTAAGCGTATCAATTAGAAAACGACAGGCTTCGAATGCCTCAGCCCGATGTGGTGTGGCCACGCCCACCAGTACGCTGATTTCGCCGGCTGGCACCTCGCCAAGTCGATGCCACAGGCAGAGTCGGCGAACGGGCCAGCGGCGAAACGCTTCGTCCGACAGGCGCCCCATCTCAGCCAGTGCCATGGGCTCATAGGCTTCGTAGAACAGCGACAGCGTTTCCTGGCCGTCGGTCCAGCGGCGTGTGGTGCCCAAAAAAAGCGCCAGCCCCCCTACCTCGGGTGTCTGTAAAAACGACACGGCTTCGGCTACCGGCAGCGCCTCGTGCATCAGGCGGAGCCAGACGGTAGGTGAACAAAATTCCATAGTTTTTTGAAGGTTGTCCTGCATTGAATTTATCCACCACTAACCGGCGTGATTAGGGCAATTTCGTCGCTCTCTTGGAGTTCGATAGACTCGGCGGCGTATTCCTGGTTAACAGCCAGGCGGATTACTTTGCGGTAGGCAGCAATGGTCGGGTACTGTATAGCCAGTTGGTCCAGCAGCCGAGCGCCAGTGGCTGGAGCCGGAACGCATACCTCCAGTTCGCTGCATCCTAACCGTTCGCGCAGTACGCTGAAAAGCAACACCCGGAGCCGTATCTGCTGGGAGCCGTGCATTGGTTTGGGTGCAGGTCAGTGGAAGCGAATGACCTGAATTGGATGCATGCGGGCAGCAATACGGGCTGGTATGAGCGAGGCCAGGCCGCAGAGCCCGACGGTAACGACGGCAACTAAGATAAAATCTACGGCCTGCAGGGCAATGGGTGCCATTCGCATGTAGTAGGCCTCGGCAGGTAGTGGAATGATTCCAAACTGCTGTTGTAGAAGCGCCAGACCCAGTGCCAGCAATTCGCCTAGGGCTGTTCCGACCAGTCCAGTCAGCAGCCCGAGCGTCAGATACAGGCGTTGCAGTCTTTGTCGGGAGGCACCCATGCTGGCCAGGATGCCGATTTCGCGAGCTTTTTCCAGGATGACCATCAGCAGTGTAGCCAGCATATTGAAGGCAGCGACGATTATGATGATACTGATCACCAATGGAATGATGCTCTCCTGCAGGCGTACCCAGGCGAAGAGATTGCGAAATACTTCATAAATAGTACGGGCGATGACTGGCAGGCCAAAGTGGTCTTCGATCTGTTGGGCGATGAGCGGGGCGTCCTGCACGTTCTGAAGGGTGAGGTCAAAGCGTGTGACTTCGTCGGGGCCGTATTCCAGTAGCAAACGGGCGGTTTCCAGAGAGGTAAAAATGTAGAGTTGATCAAAGTCGGCCAGCAGTGTTTCGTAGAGACCGGCCACGTAGAATTGGCGGACGCGTATGTGGGGGCGAGCAGAAGTCGGGAGATGGCGCATAGAGAAAAGGGTGACAGGATCCCCCACCTGGAGGCCAAGCCGCTCGGCGAGCTGACGTCCGACGACCAGACCTGAGCGGCCGAGACTGTCGGGTACGAATCTGGCGGACCCAGCCACCACATGTTGCTGCAGGTATTCCGGAAGCGTCGGACTGCCCCACAGGGCGACACCGTCTACCTCGCGGCGGCCTCGTCGGATTAGGACAAATTCCTGGATAACCGGGCGGACGGCGATCACGCCCGGCATGTGTTGCAGGGCAGCTTCCATCCAGGCCGCATCTGAGAGGGGCGCATCGCGCAGGTTTTCTACCTGAATATGGGCGCCGAAGCCGGTAATTTTGGTCTCGATTTCGTAACTGAAGCCGTGCACAATCGATAGCGCCAGCAGTAGTGCGGCCACACCAACAGTTACGCCGCCGATGGCAATGTAGGTGATGAAGCGAAGAAATCGGCGGCCTTCTTCGCGGCCCTGTGCCCCACGAAGGTAACGCCAGGCAACGAAAAGTTCAAAGTATAGGCGTCGGAACACAGCCTTTTCCGGTAGCTGGGGGATTCAGAGAAACTTATGCAATCGCTCCGGATATGTCCTGTGCCTTATAAATGATCCAAGAAACTGCCGTGACGGACCTGCGCGAGCAACTCCGGGAACTGGTGCGTCAGGTAAGCCATCGGGCTTATGTACCTTATTCGAAACATCCGGAGGCTGTGATCCTGTTGCTTTCGGATGGCTCCTGGATCCCAGGCGTGCGCGTCGAGAGTGCGTCGTTTTCGTTGACGATTCCGCCGTTGCAGAACGCCTGGACCACTGCGGTGGCACTGAACCGTCAGGATATTGTGGCCGTGGTCTTTTCGAAGCTGCCAGATGCAGGGACCCGGGCTTTTCTAGAGGGCCTGGCGATGCCTTTGATTGAGGCAGCGGATCTTTTTGTGTTGGATGCTACAAGGCTACCGGTACCGCGCGAGCCGCTTGTCCCGTTTCTTGAGATGTCTGAGGAATCTCCAGCAGGTATTCAACTGGCCCGTGAGATTGCTGCCCGCGCGCTGGCACCATATTCGAAATTTCCGGTGGGCTGTCTGCTGCAACTTGAAGATGGGCGTTGTATTCCTGGCGTCAATGTAGAGCACCCGGACTGGACGCGGACGCTCTGTGCCGAGCGCAATGCGTTGGGTACGGCGCTCAGCTATGGTGTTGCGCCGTCGTCATGGCGTGCGCTTCTTCTTTCCTGCGTAAGCGATGCTCGCGGTACGCCCTGTGGTGCCTGTCGGCAACTGCTGGCCGAGCATCGACCCGATCTTCCAGTTTGGATGGATGCGGGACTGGAGAATCCTCCTCGGTTTTCGCGTGTTGATGTCTTGCTTCCTGGTTTTTTTACATTGCAATAACAGCAATTAAGCATGCTGCAAATCGCCTGGCCACCCATCCTCTATGTGTCCCTGCTCAGCCTGACGGTGGCTTTTGCTGTCTGGATCTACCGCCGCACCCATGCCCTGTCCCGCCACCAGCGCCTGTTGCTGACCCTGCTCCGAAGCACGACGCTGGGACTCGTGCTTACCCTCATGGCAGACCCCCTACTAGTGCGCACCAAGCGGCAACAACAGGCACCCGAACTGGCCCTGCTGATCGACGACAGCGCCAGTCTTCCACTGGCCGCCCGTGACAGCAGCCAGCAACTGGCCCAACGGCTTCAACAGACCCTCCCCTGGGAAGCCCTGCAATCGACACGCCGCTACGTCTACGGCTTCGGAGCAACCCTGCGTCCGCTTCCCAACGAACCCCACCGCCTAATCGATTCGCTTCGGTTCCAGCAGACGCGTACCGATCTCAATCAGGCCATCCTCCAAGTCCAGAAGCGCCACCCCAACCTGCGGGCCATCGTGCTGATCTCAGACGGCCAGTTCAATACCGGCCCCTCTCCACTTTATACTGCCGAACGCCTCGGCCTTCCGATCTTTACAGTCGCGGTAGGCGATACGGCTCGCCCACGTGACATCTGGATCGACCGCCTCGAAACAAATACACTGACCTACACCCGCACAAGCCTCCCCATCGTGGCCCACCTGCAGGCCCGTGGCTTTGCAGGGACAACAGTAACAGTCAGATTGGAGGTAAATGGCCGCGCAATCGACCGCCAGCCCCTTACATTCAACACTGCAGAAGAGCAAGCCACCGTTTCCTTCCTCTATGAACCCCAACAGCCCGGTCTGCATCGGCTGCGCGTCTATGCGGAGCCGGTTGCTGGAGAGTTTTTGTATAGCAATAACGGAGAAAGCGCCACCGTACGCGTCCTCGAACGCCGCCGCCGCATCCTGCTACTCGGCATCGCCCCCGAACCCGATCTGGCCAATCTCCAACGCCTCCTCAACCAGAATACCGACCTGGAAGTAACCCCACGGGTCCAACGCGACAGCCGACGCTTCTACGGTGGCCCGCTGCCCGACACCCTCAACGCATTTGACCTGATCATCCTGATGGGCTATCCCGGACGTGAAGCCAGCACGACCGACCTGGAGCGCCTTACGGCTGCTGCCCGTCGGGTACCACTGCTGTTTCTCCTCAGCCCACAGACAGATCTCCGCCGCCTCAGTGCCCTGGCTGACGTGTTGCCGTTCCGCCCTGATCAAATCCTCCCAGGCTACGTCAGTGCGACCTTTCAGCTCCAACCCGAAGCCCGTATGCATGCCGTTTTCGACCTTCCCGGCGGCATGCCAAGCACGCTGGATCAGCTTCCCCCACTCCGCATCCCACTTTCTACGTGGCGGATCGCACCCGATGCCCGTGTACTGGCCATCGCTCGATCAAGCGATGAGGCCGCTCCTACCCCGCTGCTCATCGTACAGGAACGGGATGGCCACCGCCACGCTGCCCTGCTGGGCAGCGGCACCTGGCGCTGGAGCAGCCTGCCTGAACCCTTCGACGAACTCCGAATCTTCTGGGAGACGCTGCTCAACAACCTGATTCAATGGCTAACCGTACCAAACGGAAACCAGCAAGTACGCATCCAGCCAGAACGGGACACGTTCGGAGAAGACGAACCAGTTCGACTGCTGGGTGAGGTTTACGACGAACGGCTGGCCCCCGTCAGTGACGCAACCGTTACCGTCGATGTGTGGGATGCCGACAGCACCCGCTATCCCTTCCGCATGGAGCCAACCGGCAATGGCCGGTACCGCCTGGACATCAACGACCTACCCCAGGGCCTGTATCGCTACCGGGGCGAGGCGCGACGAGGAACAGAACTGCTCGGCTACGACAGCGGCTACTTCGCCGTCGGTGCTACCACCCTCGAATACAAAACCCCCTGGGCCGACTGGAATCTGCTCCAACAACTTGCCAGACGCACCGGGGGCCAATTCCTACCCCTTTCGGAAGCCACCGCACTGGCAACTGCTCTGCAACAGGCCGGGCTACTTACGCCTTCAGAGACGCTGGTGCAGGCCGAATGGCGCCCACGGATGACCTGGCCTCTGCTTGTTTTGATTATTTTACTGCTTTCTGCTGAATGGGTGCTACGTAAGCGTTTTGGAGTTGTTTAGCGTTGCAATAACGGCTTACAGAAGCCATGCGCCGCCTCCTCTGGATCCTGCTGTTCCCCCTCCCCTTACAAGCCCAACTCCTAGAAACCTTCAGCGACGGCAACCTCACCGACCAACCCACCTGGCAAGGCACCACCGACTACTGGACCATCGATACGCTGAATGGCAACCCCTACCTGCGCTCCAACGGGCCATCCTACCCCGATACCCTCTTTCTCACTACCCCCTCGGCAGTCTCCTGGGGCCTCTGGCAGTTCACCGTAAGCTACGAACAGGTCAATCTTAGCAATTTCAACGGCATACGCTTCTATCTGATGGCCGATACCGCCGACCTGAAAGGCCCTGTCCATGGCTACTTCCTGCAACTGGGCACGAACAACAGCGACGAAGTCCGCCTCTACCGCCAGGACGGCGACCCATCCACCCAACGCGTCCTACTCGGCCGCAGCGCCCCCATACTGACCGAACCAACCCAGACCCTCACGCTCAAAGTCTTACGCACCGAAAGCGGCCACTGGAGCGTCTTTTGGGAAGGCCGGCTGCTCCTGGAAGCCCACGATGCCACCTACTGGCAAAGCCGCTACTTCGGCCTCTGGGTCAAGCATACAGCCACCACCGCCCGCAGCTATGCCTTCGACGACCTGCTCGTAGTCGGCGAGGTTGAACGTCCCGACCGCACACCGCCTGAGGTCGTTGGCGCCCACTATCGCCAGCGCCGGCGTGCTTTTCTGGTCGACTTTTCTGAACCCATTGATACCATTCACGCGTTGCCTGACGCTTTTTACATAGAAGCGCCGGCGCTTCCTGGCATCCCTGAAAGGACCCACTGGGATACTTCCGGCCAGACCGCCTACTTACACTACACCCACGTGCCGCCTTCTGGCACCTATCGGCTGCACGTCGGTGGCCTGCACGACCTGGCCGGTAACCCGATGCGCGACACGGTGCTGACGCTTGCTGTTATAACCGACACGCTTCCTCCACGCCTTATTGACCTGTATCCCATTGATAGCCAAAAGCTTGGCGTACGCTTCGACGAGCCGGTAACGGGTTGTGATCCAGCCAGCTACCGCCTGCTGACGGGACCAGCCGTCTGGCAAGTACAAGACTGCCCGGCCCCGCCACGCGCCGATTTTACCTTGCTGCTGGCCTCCCCTATGACGCCGCAGGCTTCCTATACGCTACGCATCGAAGCCATAGCCGACACGGTGGGGAATCTAATGCCCCCGATAACGCGCCCATTCGTATTTCCCGGCGATCCCGAACCCACCATGCCAGGCGACCTGATCATCAATGAAGTGCTCTATGCGCCATCGCGGCCCGGGCTTGAGTTTATCGAACTCTACAACCGCGCCCCACATGCGCTGGATCTCAGGGAGGTTTACTGGCACGATGCCCGATCTAAACCGCAACCATTGGTCGAGCGCGTCTTTCTGGTCGGTCCTAGTGCTTTCGTTGTGCTCAGCGAAGACACGGCTGCACTGCAAAGCGTCTTTGGCAACGTACCCATGCTCCTGCAGCCGAACACCTGGCCAGCGCTCAACAACGACGGAGATGCCGTCGTGTTGAAGCGAAACGATGGTGTGTTGCTCGACTCGCTTTGGTACGACGCAGCCATGGGCCAAACCGGCCGCTCGCTAGAGCGTCGGGATCCCGACCTTCCCACATGGCTTCGCGCCAATTGGGCCGTCAGCCTCGATTCGCTGGGCGCCACGCCCGGACGCCGCAACAGCCGCTACGAACCCGATCTGGAGCCTCCCAAGGTTCGCTTTGTGGCTGTGCGCGACTGTCTGGCTGTAGCGGTCTTTTTCGACGAAGCACTCGACCCGTCGTCTGTTCAACCCGATGCGTTTGAACTGGACGATGGCACATGGCCCGAAACGGCTGCCTGGCTTCCCGAAGCGCAACAGGTCCTCCTCCACTTCAAACAACCGCTGCGGCAGCAGCAGCTTACCCTTCGCAACCTGCGTGATCTCAAAGGCAATCAGCTGGCCCTGGCAGTGCACCCGCTGGCCTATCCGCCGACGCCGGGCGCGCTGCGCCTCAACGAAATTCTCTACGCCCCGCGGACCGATCCGTATGACGGTCGCCCAGATCAGCCCGAATACATCGAACTGGTCAACATTGCCGAGCGCTACATCAACTTGGAGGGGCTTTTCTGGACCGACATGCCTAATGAAAACGGCCGGTCCGACACCATGTGGGTGCCCGTCCACTGGCAAGCACTTGCACCGGAAAGTTTGGCCGTTGTCTTTAACGTCCCGGCCGGGGAGGACCCGCTGGCTTTCATCGAAGCGGCCTTTCCAGGCGCCACCCGCCATCCAGGAACCATCTGGATTCCCATACCTGGAGCCTCCCTTGGCCTACGTAACGAGGACGATCTGATTCACCTGCAGTATAGCCGGCAAACCATCGACTCGGTGCACTACCGTCCCTCCTGGCACCTGGTAGGCGTCCGCAACACAACGGGGCTGGCGTTGGAGCGCCTGCTTCCGGAGGGTCCATCGAACGATCCGGCCAACTGGACCAGCAGTCCGGATCCTTCTGGTGGCACTCCGGGTCGTCCGAATGCTGCCCGCTTGCAGGAAAATCCGACGCTGCCGGAACAGCCCAGCCTCGAGATTGCCCCCTCTCCCTTTTCGCCGGACGGCGATGGTCTTGACGATGTGGCAGTCATTCGCTTCACATTGCCGGCCGGCGGTGCTCTGGTACGCGTCCGAATCTTCGACGCACAGGGACGGTTGGTACGTACGCTGGGACCGATAGGCAGCGGCGCACAGGGCCTGCTGCTCTGGGACGGTCGCGACGATGCAGGAGATGCGCTGCCTATTGGAATCTACGTTGTGCTCCTGGAGGCCATGGATGCCCGGGGTGGTCGACTGATAAGCCGCAGGGCGCCAGTGGTGCTGGCGCGCCCGCTTCAATAAGGAGTGGAACAGCAACGTCCCCGCCACGTTCTCCACCCTGTTCTGGGCACCATCAAAGCTTTCGACAACCCATGAGCACCACGACCCTGCAGGCTCCAATCAAGCTGACGCCCCGGGCTGCCCAGGAAATCCGGAAGATTATGCAGACCAAGCAGATTCCGGAAGGATATGCGCTACGCGTGGGCGTCCGGGGGGGCGGATGTTCGGGCATGAGCTATCTCCTGGGCTTCGACCGAAAGCGCGAGTACGACCTGGCGTTCGAAGTCGAGGGTATTACCATTTACATGGATCGACGCCACGGCCTATATTTGATGGGCACCACAATCGATTACCACGATGGACTTAACGCCCGAGGATTCGTTTTCAACAACCCCAACGCCACCCAGACCTGCGGCTGCGGCTCGAGTTTTGCGGTTTGAGACAAAGCACGCGTTGGCTGCAGACGCGGGGTAAGCGTTGCCGCCCCGCGTTTTTTGTTAAGGAACTGCATGCCAGAGGTTCGGTTAACAGCATAGGGTCAGCGCCGACCGCATGTTGCGGCAGGGCTGATCGCATCAGGGCAGCCTTGAACAAGCCGCCGGCCTTCAGGGCTGTTTAAAGCAAAAGCAGTTGTTATGGAAGGAAACTTCTCCAACAGAGTTCGGGACGTTATTGCCTACAGTCGAGAGGAAGCAATCCGGCTGGGACACGATTACATTGGAACGGAACACCTATTGCTGGGCATCATCCGAGAGGGTGAAGGAATTGCCGTACAAATCCTTCGCAACCTCGGATGTGACCTTCTGAAACTGAAAAAGGCGATCGAGGATGCCGTCCGTAGCACCAGCGGCCCAACGACCGTCGTGGGGAACCTCCCCCTGACGAAGCAGGCCGAAAAGGTGCTGAAAATAACCTATTTGGAAGCCAAACTGTACAAAAGCGATGTAATTGGCACCGAACACCTGCTGCTGAGTCTGCTCCGCGACGAAGAAAACATTGCCGCTCAGATTTTGCAGCAGGGTTTTTCGATCACGTATGATGCCGTCCGGGCCGAACTTGATGCGATCTTGAGTGGCAAGGCTTCGGCCCGCGGCAGCAGTAGCGAAAGCGGCAGTCGATTTTCATCCAGATACGGCAGAGAGTCCACAAAAATGGAAAAGAGCAAAACACCCGTGTTGGACAACTTCGGCCGCGACCTGACCAAGCTGGCCGAAGAAGGGAAGCTGGACCCCGTCATCGGACGGGAGCGGGAGATCGAGCGGGTTGCCCAGGTGCTCAGCCGCCGAAAGAAGAACAATCCGGTGCTCATTGGAGACCCGGGAGTCGGAAAGACCGCCATCGTTGAGGGCCTGGCCATGCGTATCGTGCAGCGCAAGGTCAGCCGCGTCCTTTACGACAAGCGCATCGTCTCGCTCGACTTGGCCGCCCTTGTGGCCGGCACGAAGTATCGCGGCCAGTTCGAGGAGCGCATGAAAGCGGTCATGAACGAGCTCGAGAAAAACCCAGACGTCATCCTCTTCATCGACGAGTTGCATACGATCGTCGGTGCAGGAGGCGCCTCGGGTTCCCTCGACGCTTCTAACATGTTTAAGCCGGCGCTGGCGCGTGGTGAGATCCAGTGCATCGGCGCCACGACGCTGGACGAGTACCGCCAGTACATTGAAAAAGACGGCGCGCTCGATCGTCGCTTTCAGAAAATCATCGTGGATCCCTCCACGCCAGAGGAGACCATCGAAATTCTGAAGAAGATCAAGGATCGTTACGAAGAGCATCACAACGTCCGCTATACGGACGAGGCAATCGAGCTGTGCGTCAAGCTCTCGGAGCGCTACATCACCGATCGCTTCCTGCCGGACAAGGCGATCGACGTCATGGACGAAGCCGGCGCCCGGGTGCACCTGAAGAACATTCGGGTTCCAAAGGAGATCGTCGCGTTGGAGGAAGAAATCGAGCGCGTCCGCGAAGAAAAGAACCGAGTGGTTAAGAGCCAGCGCTTTGAGGAAGCGGCCCGGCTCCGCGACCGGGAAAAGAAGCTGCTCGAAGAACTGGAAGAAGCCAAGCGCGCCTGGGAAGAGCGCGTGCAGCATGAGGTGCACGAGGTTACGGCCCAGGACATCGCCGAAGTTGTGGCCATGATGACCGGCATTCCAGTCGACAAGATCACTGAGCCTGAGCAGAAGAAGCTCCTTCGCATGGAGGAGGCGCTCAAGAGCCGGGTGATCGGCCAAGACGAGGCGATCGCCAAGCTATCCCGAGCCATCCGGCGTACGCGGGCCGGCCTCAAGGATCCGAAACGGCCGATTGGTTCCTTCATCTTCCTTGGGCCGACCGGCGTCGGGAAGACCGAGCTGGCTAAGGCGCTGACGGCGTACCTATTTGACTCCGAAGATGCGCTCATCCGTATCGACATGAGCGAATACATGGAGAAGTTCTCCGTCAGCCGCCTGATCGGCGCACCGCCGGGCTACGTAGGCTACGAGGAAGGCGGTCAGCTCACCGAAAAGGTGCGGCGCAAACCCTACTCCGTTGTGCTGCTCGATGAAATCGAAAAGGCACACCCCGATGTGTTTAACATCCTGCTGCAAGTGCTCGACGACGGGATCCTGACCGACGGGCTGGGCCGCCGCGTCGACTTCCGGAACACAATCATCATCATGACCTCAAACATCGGAGCTCGGGAGATCAAGAACCTGGGTAAAGGCATCGGCTTCGCGCAGACCGAGCAGCCGTTCAATTACCAGGCGATGAAGTCCACCGTTGAAGATGCACTCAAGCGCGTCTTCAACCCTGAGTTCCTGAACCGGATCGACGACGTGATCGTCTTTCAACCGCTGGAGAAGCATCATATTTACCAGATCATCGACCTGATGGTCTCCGACCTGCTCAAACGAGCAGGCGATCTGGGCATTCAGGTCGAGTTCACGCAGGCGGCGAAGGACTTCCTTGTCGAAAAGGGTTACGACCCGCAATATGGTGCCCGGCCACTCCGGCGGGCCATCCAGAAGTATGTGGAAGATCCGCTGGCCGAGGCAATTCTGAGCAACGAGGTCAAGGAAGGCGATCTCGTCGTAATCAACTACGACGAATCGGTTAAACCAGGCGAGTTGATCTTCGAGAGGCGCTCGGCTGCCGAAGCCACCTCATCCGAAAAGCCCGAGGCGGCTGAGCAGGGTTCCTCGGAATAACCAAGCCCGCGACGCCAGCGTCAGTGCAGCAGACTTGGCGCCTGAAGCAGGCGCATGCCCTGTGCTGCGTCCATCACGGTGTAGGTAAAGCCCGGTTGCAGGCTGTAAGCCCCGACGGTGCCGTCGCGCCGAAGCGCCAGAAAGCCCACCTGCAGCGTATCGTCGGCATTTTTGGCACGATAGCGCGCGACGGCTTTCCGGCAGGCAATCTCTGGCTCGTCCCCCTGCCGCATGAGTTCCACAATTAGGTGTGATCCGGCAATCCGAATGACGCCCTCTCCCCAACCGGTCGCACAAGCCGCGCCTATGTCATCATCCACGAAGAGTCCCGCGCCAACGATCGGTGAGTCACCTACACGCCCTCGCATTTTAAAAGCAGCACCGCTGGTGGAACAGGCGCCAGCCAGACGACCCGTAGCATCTGCTACCAGTAGCCCGACCGTATCGTGGTTGCCGGTATCGATGCGGTTGGTATTTTCGAGGTTCGGAGGCGGTGTAACCTGTGTCTTCTGCTGCTCCTTCCAGCGAAGCCAGTCCTGCTCGGATTCTGGCGTCAGCAGATTTGCTTGCGTAAATCCTTCGGCCAGCGCAAAAGCCCGCGCACCCTCACCCACCAGCAAAACATGTGACGTCTTTTCCATCACGCGTCGGGCAATCGAAATGGGATGTAAGAAGCCTTCCAGAAAAGCCACGGCACCGCAGCGTCCAGTGCCCTCCATGATTGAGGCATCCAGCGTGACCTGTCCGGTAGCGTCCGGATACCCGCCTAAACCCACTGTCCGCACTGTCGGATCGGCCTCAACCACGCGCACGCCTTGCTCTACAGCATCCAGCAGACGCCCACCCTGCTGCAGCACATGCCAGGCAGTTTGGACAGCGATTTGTCCGTGATTCCAGGTTGCGATGGCTACTGGCAATTGTTGTCGTGCAACAGACGAACATCGAAGTCCTAGTAATCCCAGTAAGCTGGAGGCTATTCCCAGTTGAATTAGTTCTCTTCGTTGCATTGCAATAACGGATTTATAGAAGCTGCCACACACCGCAACATTCCGGCCGCATCCCCACCATACTCCCAAAACATCAAGCCCCCTAACCGACGCGCCCGCACATAAGCCACCTTCTCCGCCAGCGACTGCACATCCTCGTAGGAAATAAAAATCCGTTCCGCCGCATGCCACAGATACAGCGCCCGCGCCTCTTCATCCCAGTAGCGCACAAAACCGTCCTGGTCAACATACCTACGCCACAACACGGCAAACGTAAGCTCCTCCCCCATCGAAGCCTCGTACGGCTGATACCGCCCATTATGCTCCGGACGCACACCGCGCCAGCCTCGCCCATAGAACGGCACGCCAACCACCAACTTCTCCCCTGGCACCCCAGCTGCCAGATAGCGCCGAACAGCCCCGTCTACCGAAATACCCTCCGGGTCCAGCAAGGAAGGATACAGGTTCGCGTGATGCCCCGTGTGCAACGTCCAACTCCCATGGAAATCATACGCCATCAGGTTGATAAAATCCACCAGCGACTGGACCGGCTCGATTTCCACGTGCTTCAGGTATTCTGGCCCAGCCGCCGCTGCAATGGTCAGCAGGTACGTCCGACCCTGCGCCCGCCCTAGCGAATCCAGCACCGCCCGCACCGTCGCCAGCAGCCGAGTAAAGTTCATGCGATCCTCACGACGATACACGTTACCCTCGCCCGGTTGTCCCGGATACTCCCAGTCGATATCCAACCCGTCCAGATCGAAAGCCACCAGCAACGAGCCCGCACTCTCCGCAAAGCGCCGTCGAGATGCCTCAGTCAATGCCGCATCCGAGAAATAATCCGACCATGTCCATCCCCCCACCTAGAGCAATATCCGGGGACCTTCTGCAGCACGCATTCCTGCCAGTTGGCGCAATCGTGCGCTGTCATCCGACGTCTCCAGCACGACGCGCCCATCAGGGTGCACGTTTGCAAAAGCGTAATTTAAATCGGTAAGGCCGGACAGCTCCAGCGTCGGCAGACTGTCCATCCGCGGTCCATACAGATAGCCCACGACGCGAAAATCCAGAGCCGGCTGCTCTCGGTCGCACCCCCAGAGCAGCCAAACAATCAGGCATAACCATCTGATACGCATCGGCTGTGATAATTAAGCTGAGAAGAAAAAGATCGATTATAAGATAGGCCTGAAACGGCTTTTTTGCAGAGCATGCCGGCATTTTGGAACCGATTTCTGGCAGACATTTTATTTCTTTGAGCTATTGAATGGGATAAGTTTTGCACATAAATTTAGTTTTGCTCCACCACGAAGTACAGGGCCTTCCTTGTAATGGATTCAACCATGTTCACCAGCGGCTGGGGAAATCATGTCTTCAAAGCAAAAGGCCCTCAACAAAAAGGCGCGTAACATTTTTCGTATTGATGTGCACGCCACCCACGGCTGGCAGGTCCGTATTCAGCGGCAGAATCAATCCTATACGCAATTCTTTTCCGATAAGAAATATGGGTCCCCTGAAAAAGCGTTTGAGGCTGCATTGGCCTATCGAGATCGGCTGTTGCAGGAGCTACCTCCCCCTATCGACCCCACTGCTCGGCTGCGTATGCCGGAAGTGCGGCAAAAAGCAGCTGCATCGATCAATCGCTCCGGTGTGATCGGGATCGGCTTTAGCGTCAAGGTGACGCGCCAGGGCATCCGTCGCCCCTACGTGCAGGGCTACTGGACCGATGCGGAGGGCCGCCGCCGCGCTACCAGTCGAAGCATTGAAGCGCATGGACTGAAAGGGGCGCTCGAGCTGGTCTGCCGCAAACTACACGAAGTGCAATCCAGTCGGGGGCTGCGTGTCGAAGAAATGGTGCAGCGCGCCCTACCCATGCTGGAAAAGCTTTACCGACAGGCACAGAGCAACCGATAATTTTCGCGCCTCCGGCGCTTAAGTTTTCTCGGCTTTCGGCCGATACATCCGCTGGAACACGCAAGGCCCGTGTTCTCGTGGATGGGGACGCAGCAGGTCCGCTCTCGCAAGGGGGCGGGCCTGCTGCGTTTATAGCTCGGATGGCACAGTCGCCACGCTGCCTGCAATCACGGTGTGCAGTGCTTCAGGATTCAGGTAGCGTTGCACGACCTCATTGACCTGCTGGCGCGTGACGGCGCGAATCTCTTCGGGATAGCGGTCCAGGTAGCCAGGCCCAAAACCGCGTTCAATGTTGATCAGTATTGCCGTAGCCAGACCGGCTGTTGTGCTCAGGCCAGTCTGAAAGAGTCCGGTCAGCGTGTCTTTCTTTTCGGCCAGCTCTGCCTCGGTCACGCCTTCGTCCACGAATCGCCGCACCTGTATCAGCGTGGCGGCAATCCCTTCCTCCAGACGCTCCTGGCTGAGCGTTACTTCGATTTCGAAATGGCCGTCGTGCTCTGTCGAGACACCTTCCAGCGCAGCGTGGATGCCGTAGGTCAGGCCCTGTTCATCGCGCACGGTCGTCATCAGGCGGGCCGAAAAGTTTCCGCCCAGGATATAGGTGCCCACATAGAGCGGAATGTAGTCAGCATGCTGGCGCCGGAGCGGTACAGCATGGCCCATAAGCACATCCAGATTCTGCCGATCCGGCACATGAATCTGCACGCGGTCCGGTGGCTGCGGCTTTGCTTCGGCGGCAAAACGCGGCGCCGCGCCATGCGGTGGCCAGTCGGCAAACGCTTCTCGAACTAGCGGTTCGGCTGCTTCCGGCTGCACGTTGCCCACCAGCACCAGCACCAGTTCGTTTGCCCCGAAGTGCGTGGTGTGGTAGGTCTGTACGTCTTCGCGCGTCAGCGTAGCCAGGCGTTCCAGTTCGGTCTCCGGATCACGCCGGTAGTTTGGATGCGCCAGCGGATAAAGCCGCTGGCTCAGAGCAATGTGGGCACGGGCGCTCGTCTGCTCCAGCTTCTGCTGCAATTGCGCCTGCACGTGCAAGCGGGCCTTTTCGAACTCATCGGGATCAAAGCGTGGCTCGCGGAGCTGCTCGGCCAGCAGCGACAGCACGTCGGCCAGATGACGCCGGAGCATGCGCCCGGCAAACTCAACGCGCGAGCCTTTGCTGGTGAAGCTCAGATGCGCCCCCCGATCTTCCAACAGCCGCGCCAGTTCGAAGCGATCGCGGTGGCGCGTACCCCGATCCAGCATGGCAACCACAAGCTGCTGCAGAAGGGTTTCGCCTGCTGCAAAGTCCGGCCACGTGCAGAACGAGCCGCGGAGCGTCACCACCTGCTCCACGGGCATTGGTAGCACATAGAGTCGGCAGGGACCGGCCTCGATTTCCACAACCCGATCGGCGAACGTCCGTGTCATGGCACTTTAGGGGTTTTTAGGAATGTACCAGCCTACCGTACGCGCGGTCTCGATCAGGTAGGTCTGCGCCACGCGCTGCACCGCATCTGGCGTGACGCGGCTGATTCGATCCAGATAGGTGGCGTAGAGTTTCCAATCGCCCAGCGCAATGGCCTCGTTAAGCTGCGCGGCGATCGCGAAAGGTCCATCCCGGCCATAGGCCTCCAGTGCGGTAAGCTGCTCGCGGGCACGGGCGACTTCCTCCTCGGTCACGCCCTCGCGGGCTACGCGATCCAGCTCTTCCAGCAGCACGGCCTCCACCTCGTCGTGCGCCTTGCCGGGTGCCAGACGGGCTACCACGTAGAAAAGCCCCGGATCGCGGTGCCGCTCGTTGGCCGCCCCCACCATCGTGGTCAGTCCTGCATCCGTCAACCGCCGATAGAGCCGGCTGTTGCGGCCTTGGGAGAGCAGGGTAGCCAGCACGTCGAGCGCGTCGGCGTCCGCTTCGAGGCCGACCGGTGCTTTAAAAGCTACCATGACCCACCCGAGCTGCCCGGCCTGCCGCACCGTGACGCGCCGTTCGCCTCGCTGCACGGGCTCGCGCGTCCACACGGGTGGAATGGGATGCGGAGCGCGCGGAATGCGTCCGAAGTGCTCGCGCACCAGCGACAGGGCCACCTCGGGCGCAAAGTCGCCAATGATTGAGATCGTGGCATTGTTTGGCCAATAGTAGGTGTCGTAGAAATGGCGAAGCGCCTCGGACGTCATGTTCTCCACGTCGCTGCGCCAGCCGATGGTCGGATGGCGATAGGGATGCGCCACAAAAGCTACGCTCCAGACTGCATGGTACAGGTTGAGCAGCGGGTCGTTTTCGCCCCGGTCCATTTCGTTTAGGATCACGGTGCGTTCAGCCTCCACATCCTCGGGACGAATCAGCGCGCCGCGCATGCGATCTGCCTCGATCTCGACGGCCAGTGCCAGATGCTCCCGAGGCAACAGGGCATAGTAGTTCGTGCGATCAAGCCAGGTGGTTGCGTTTACCTGGGCGCCCACACGCTGGAGCACCTGGAAGACTGAGGTTCCACGCGCTTTGTTGAAGCGCTCGGTGCCCTTGAACATTAGATGCTCCAGCATATGCGTGGCGCCGGTCAGTCCGGTTGGTTCATTCCGACTCCCTACATGGTAGGTGATCATGAAGGTCACTACCGGTACCACGTTCTGGGGCATCAGCAGCACCTGGAGGTCGTTAGCATCCAGGCGATAGGCTTCGATACCACCAACGGCCTCCACAAAGGTAAAGCCCGCCACCTGGCGGCCGGTTTCCTGAGCTACTTCCAATCCAGCCATGCTTATTGCTTTGTTTGCTAGACTTCAGTGAGCATCCAGCCAGTTGTCGCCGACGCCGATGTCCACCTCAATGGGTACGCCTTCGAGCGGCAACGCCTGCTTCATTTCTTGCGCGACCAGCCGGCGTACCGGTTCTACTTCTTCCGGGGGCATCTCGAAGACCAGCTCGTCGTGCACCTGGAGCAGCATCTTCGCCCGATAACCTTCCTGCTGCAGCCGGCGGTAGATATGCACCATGGCCAACTTGATCATATCGGCCTGCGTGCCCTGAATTGGCATGTTCACGGCAATACGTTCGGCCATCGAGCGCTCGGTCCGGTTGGGGGCGTTGATGTTTGGTACGTAGCGCCGGCGGCCCAGGAGCGTTTCGACATAGCCCTTCTGGCGCGCCTCCTCAACGATGCGGTGCAGGTAGCGCGTCACCCCTGGAAAGGCACGCTGATATTCTTCGATAAGCTCCTGGGCCTCGCGCGTAGAGCAGCGAAGGCGCTGCGCCAACCCCCAGGCCGAAATCCCGTAAGGGATGCCGTAGTTGACCATCTTGGCGCGGCGGCGCTGCTCAGGCGTCACCTGTTCGGGTGGCACCTTGAAGACACGGGCTGCCGTAGCCGTGTGGATATCTTGCCCTTCTAGAAACGCCCGGCGAAGTGCCTCATCGCCACTCAGCGCAGCCAGAATGCGAAGTTCGATCTGCACATAGTCGGCTGAGAGTAGCTTCCAACCCGGACGCGGCACAAATGCCCGGCGGATTTCCCGACCCATCTCGGTGCGTACCGGAATGTTCTGCAGATTGGGGTCACTTGAGGAAAGCCGCCCGGTGGCTGTTACCGTTTGGTTGAAGGTGGTATGGATGCGGCCAGTCTCCGGATGAATGAGTGGCTCGAGGCCGTCCACGTAGGTGCTTTTGAGTTTGGCCAGGTGCCGCCAGTCCAGGATCAAACCGGGGATCGGGTGCTGGGTGGCCAGCTCCTGCAGCACGCTTTCTTTTGTGGAAGGGCGGCCGGTGCTGGTACGTGCCCGCGGCTTTAGGCCCAGCCGTTTGAAGAGTACCTCGGCCAGTTGTTGCGGCGAGCCAATGTTGAATTCGACGCCGGCCATCTCGTAGATCTTCACCTCCAGCTCGTGGAGCTCCGCTTCGAGCTGCATCCCGATTTCCCGGAGCACCGCGCGATCAATGCAGATGCCCGTCCGCTCCATGTCGGCCAGCACCGCAATGAGCGGAAACTCCATCTCTTCGGCGATATGCCGCAGCCCATGTCGGTCCAGCTCGGCGGCCAGCACGTCGGCCAGTTGCAGCGCAATGTCCGTGTCTTCGCAGGCGTAGGGCCCCACCCTATCGATGGAGACATCGCGCATGGACTTCTGGTTGCGGCCTGTGCCAATCAGCTCCGTGATGGGGACCACTTGGTAGCGAAGGTACTGGCGAGCCAGCACATCCAGGTTATGCAGCTCTTCGGGCGCAATCAGGTAGTGCGCCACCATGGTGTCGAAGTAGGGCGGCGGGACTTCAACGCCGTGCCGCGCCAGCACCACCAGATCGTACTTCAGGTTTTGGCCGATTTTGCACTGCGCCCTCCGGAGGATTGGCGTCAGCCGCTCGATGACCGTCTCGGTCGGCGTGCCGTCCGGAAGCGGCGTGGGCACGTAGTAGCCCTGCCCTTTCTTCCAGGAAAAAGCAAGGCCCACCAACGAGGCCCACATGGCCTCGGTCGAGGTCGTCTCCGTGTCGATGGCCAGCCGCTCCAATCCTTCCAGTTGCGTCGCAAGCTCGTCGAGCTGCTGGCGGTTGCGGACGATCCGGTAGTCTGCTTTTTCTGGATCGTACACCTGCAGTGGCTCGTAGGGACCGAAGTCAAATTCCGGCTCGGTCTCTTCTTCCAGCGCTGCAGCCAGTTCGGTTTCGTCGTTCACGATGCCGGCCAATCCGCCTGCTCGGATGCGCCGCACCAGCGAGTCGAATTCCAGCTCCTGAAAGATCTGGAGCAGACGCGGCAGATCGGGTCGGGCGCGATGGAACGCCTCCCAGCGAATACGCAAGGGCACATCGGTCTGGATCGTCACCAGTTGTTTCGAAAGAAGCGCTTCTTTGCGGTGGTGCAGCAGCCCTTCGCGGGCACGCTTCCCTTTTACCGCTTCGGCATGGGCCAGCAGGTTCTCCACCGAGCCATACTGCTGAATGAGCTGCACGGCGGTTTTTTCACCGATACCCGGTACCCCCGGCACGTTGTCGCTTGGGTCGCCCATGAGGGCCAGCACGTCGATGAACTGGAGGGGCTCCAGCCCATAAGTCTCTCGAAAAGTTTCGATGGTGATCAGATCGAAGGTCTCGCCACGCCTTGCCGGTTTGTAAATGGAAACGTGCGGGCTCAGCAATTGCAGGAAATCCTTGTCGGGCGAGACGATCACCACGTCGACGCCGTGCGCCTCGGCCCGGCGAGCCAGCGTGCCGATCACGTCGTCGGCCTCGACCCCCGGCTCTTCGATGACCGGAATATCCAGCGCGCAGACGATCTCCTTGATCCAGGGCAGGTTCGCCAGAAGGTCTTCTGGTGGTGGCTCCCGATGGGCCTTGTAGGCCTCATAGATCGCCTCTCGAAACGTCCCTTTCTCCCCACTCGCATCGAAGACCACGGCCATATAGTCGATGCCATGATCTTCGATCAATTTCAAAAGCGAGGTCGTAAAGCCGTAAGCCGCTGAGGTGTTCTGCCCCTTCGAGTTAACAAGCGGCCGGCTGATGAACACATAATGCGCCCGATAGGCCAGCGCCATGGCATCGATCAGATAGAGGCGCTGCATGTCGGGCGGTGGCCGATCGCCCACCTGCTTCGGGAACAGACTAAGCTGGTCTTCTTTTTGCACGGACGTTTTGGATCAATCCAACGGAAGCGGATCGCCAAAAGTTAAAAAGGTCGGGGAAAGTTAGTTCCTCAGTAAGCGTTATATTGGGGCTGATTTTTTGGAGCACACATTTGAAGCAGCGCAGCATGTCGACGCAAACACCGCCTGTGATTCATCGGCCAGAGGTTGTGCTGGTAACCGGAGGCGCTGGTTTTATCGGGTCGAACTTTCTGCTTTACATGGTGCCTCGCTATCCCGAGGTGCAGTTCATCAATCTCGATAGTCTGACCTACGCGGGCAATCTGCTCAACCTGCGGGATATTGAGGATGCGCCGAACTATCGGTTTGTGCGAGGCGACGTAGCCGATGCGCCGCTGGTGGAGCGGCTGTTTCGGGAGCATGGCATCACCACAGTGGTGCACTTTGCCGCCGAAAGTCACGTGGATCGTTCCATTATGACGCCGCTGTCGTTCGTACTGACAAATACGGTGGGCACCGTCACCCTGCTTGAAGCGGCGCGTAAGGCCTGGGGCGACCATGCCGATCCCGAGCGCTTCCGGTTTTACCACATCTCCACCGACGAAGTGTTCGGTAGCCTGGGGCCAGCAGGCTATTTCACCGAATCGACCCCGTACAACCCGCGTTCGCCGTATGCAGCCTCCAAAGCAGCGAGCGACCATTTCGTGCGGGCTTACTGGCACACTTATGGTCTGCCTGTGGTAATCTCGAACTGCTCGAATAACTACGGCCCCTATCAGTTTCCCGAAAAGCTGATTCCGCTGGTCATCTTGAATGCGCTGGAGCGCCGCCCTATCCCCATCTACGGCAGGGGCGAAAATGTCCGCGACTGGCTCTACGTGCGCGATCACTGCACGGCCATCGAGCGTATTCTGTTTTCTGGACAGACTGGTCAGACCTACCTGGTGAGCGCGGGTTGCGAGCGGAAGAACCTGGAGCTGGTGCAGCAACTGCTGGACCTGATCGACGAGGAGCTGGGGGAGTCCGCCGGCCAGTCAAGAAAGCTCATTACGTTCGTGAAGGACCGTCCGGGCCACGACTTTCGCTATGCGCTTGATGCTTCCAGACTACGCGAGGAACTGGGTTGGGCGCCGTCCTATACGCTGGAAGAAGGGCTGCGCGAGACGGTTCGCTGGTACCTGACGCACCGAGACTGGCTGGAGGCTGTGGCCGATGCGTCTTATCGCACCTACTACGAAAAACAATACGCATTGCGTTGAATGGAACGCCCACTCAAAGGAATCGTACTGGCCGGCGGTACAGGCAGCCGCCTTTATCCGCTGACCAAGGTCACGAATAAACACCTGCTGCCTGTCGGTCGCTACCCCATGATCTACCATCCGCTGATCCGGATGCGCCGGGTGGGCATCCGCGAGGTGGCCGTCGTGACCAGTCCCGAACACATGGGAGACGTAGTCAACCTGCTGGGAAGTGGCCGCGACTTCGGACTGGACCTGACCTATCGGGTCCAGGATGAACCCGGCGGCATCGCCCAGGCCATCGGGCTGTGCGAGCGCTTTGTCGACGGCGACCCGTTTTTGGTCATTCTCGGCGACAACATCCTCTCGGAAGACCTGCACGACGAGGTGGCTGCCTACCAGGAGCAACTCCGACGCCATGGAGGCGGCGCCCGCGTATTGCTGAAAGAGGTGCCTGATCCGGAACGCTACGGTGTGCCCCGCATCGAAGGCGATCGGATTGTGGAAATTATCGAAAAGCCGTCCCGACCGCCCAGCCGCTATGCCGTCACCGGCATCTACTTCTACGATGCCTATGCCTTTGAGGTCATCCATCACCTGAAGCCCAGTGCCCGGGGTGAACTGGAGGTGAGCGACGTCAGCAACGCCTACATTGCCCGCGGCCAGCTCTCTTACGGCATTCTGAAAGGCTGGTGGGGTGATGCCGGCACGATCGAAGGCTGGCACGAGGCCAATCGCCTGGCCCGGGATCTGATCTATGAGGAACTGGAAAATCTGCGCCCGAACCGGCGATGAACTGGAAAGACGGTCCGATCGAAGGCGTCGTCATCCGGCCGCTCAAGCGCTATGAAGATGCCCGCGGGTGGCTGGCCGAGTTTTTTCGGCAGGACGAGCTAGACCCGTCGGTCTATCCCGTCATGGGATACGTTTCGCTGACCCATCCCGACGTCACGCGCGGCCCGCACGAGCACCGGGAGCAGACGGACCTGTTCGTGTTCTTCCACGGGCATCTGCGGCTGTATCTGTGGGATGCCCGATCCGACTCGCCTACCTACGGCCACCGACAGGTGTTCGACGTCGGTGAGGCCCATCCGGTCACCGCGCTGGTACCGCCCGGAGTCGTGCATGCCTACCGCAATATAGGCAACACGCCTGCCTTGCTGATCAACTGTCCCAATCGGCTTTATGCCGGCTGGGGCCGCCAGGAGCCTGTCGATGAGATCCGCCACGAAATCCGACCGGATCATCCCTTTCGCATAGACTGACACGCATTCGGCACATTTTTTTCTGGTTAAATCCGCCGTCGTTGTCGAACCCGGCCAAAAGGTCGGCGTTCGTGCCCCGGAGATCATCTAACCCAATCAGGCCCGTGCATCTGCTGCTGTTCGACATCGACGGAACGCTGATCCGCACGCGCGGCTTTGGACGCCAGACCATGGAAGCGGCGCTTTCGGAATGGCTGGAGCGTCCAGTTACCACCGAAGGCGTCGATTTTGCCGGCCGCACGGATCCGGCCATTCTGTTGGATATTCTGAAAGCCAGTGGCCTGCCCGAACACACCGCTCGCCATCTGCTTCCAGAAGCGCTGGAAGTCTATAGCCGGGCCATGATTCGACGGCTCCGGCCCGAACACCTCGAAGTGCTGCCCGGCGTGGTCATGCTACTGGAAGAGTTGAGCGAATGGCCCGACGTCTATCTGGGGTTGGTGACGGGCAACCTGCGCCCGGTAGCCTTTCATAAGCTGGCCATGGCGGGCCTGGCCGGTTACTTTGGCGAAGGGGCTTTCGGCTGCGATCATGCCAACCGCAATGAACTGCCACCCCTGGCCATCGAGCGCATCCGCGAAATCACGGGCTACCCATTCACCGGCGCTGATGCGATCATTATCGGCGACACCCCGCACGACGTCGCCTGCGCCCGATATGCCGGGGCTGCGGTGGCCGTCGTCTGCACGGGCGGGTATTCGCGGGATGCGCTGGAAGCTTACCGGCCTGATCTGCTGCTGGAAGATCTGAGCGATCCAGAGCCTCTCTTTGAACTGTTGACGCGGCGTGCGCTTTCACGCAAAGCGTCGTAGCGTTTGCGCCACCTCAGCAGCGTAGCTGCGGCCGAAGAGGTTCAGGTGGTTGATCAGGTGGTACAGGTTATACAGATCTTTTCGCACTTCGTAGCCCGGCTCCAGCGGCCAGGCCGCCCGATAGGCCGCATAAAAGCGTGCATCGAACCCGCCAAACAGCTCGGTCATTGCCAGATCGATTTCCCGATCGCCATAGTAAACGGCCGGATCAATCAATGCGGCGCGACCGTCGGCGGTCACCATAAAGTTGCCGCTCCAGAGATCGCCGTGCAGCACGGAGGCGGGTGGACGCGTCGGCAGTAGCTCCGGCAGTCTCTCTTCGAGGCGATCCAGCCAGCGATCCCAGCTCCGTTCCCAGCGCGATCGCGCGCGCGCCCAGCGAACCTGCGGTTCAATGCGGTGCCGCCAGAAGAACGTGGGCCAGTCGTCCTCCCAGGTGTTCTCCTGGGGCATGCGGCCGATAAAGTTATCCTGCTTGAAACCGTAGCGAGGCCCCACGTGTCGATGCAAATGGGCCAACCCTTCCCCGAAGTGCTCCCAAAAACGAGGACCGGGGCGGCCGGGTTCGAGCCATTCCAGAAGCAGGAAACCGGGACGATCCGACTGCGCCTCGGCCAGCGCCACCACTTCGGGAATCACCAGCGGACTTCCGACTGCGCGGAGCACCTGCAGACCGGCCGCTTCGGCCGTGAAGGTGCGGGCTACCTCGGGCGGCCCCCATTTTAGAAAGTACAGACCCCGGTCTGTTTCTACCCGACAGGCCTGCGCAATGCACCCACCCCCTACCGGTACGGCACGGCGAATCGAACAGCCCAGCGCGGTCGCCAGTGCTTCCTGCAATGCTGCAGGCAGCATCATCGCGACAAATTGGCCGGTTCTTTCAGTTTGTAGAGCAAAATGAGGTGTTCCAGCAGATGGCGCGCCGTACGCTCCACGATCTGATAGACCTCTTCAAAACCGCGCTCGCCGCCGTAGTAGGGATCCGGCACTTCACCGTCGCCAGACACAGGGTCGAACATTCGAAAAAGCGCTATCTTGTGCCGGAAGCGCCTGTCCCGATCCAGTCGGAGCACATCTTCCAGGTTCTCCCGGTCCATCACGTAAATATGATCATAGCGGGCCAGGTCTTCCCGGCCGAGCTGGCGCGCCACATGGCCGCTCAGATCCACGCCATGGCGCCGGGCCGTGCGCTGCATGCGAAGGTCGGCTGGTTCCCCAACGTGCCAGGGACCCGTTCCGGCCGAATCAATTGTAAAATGGTCCGTCAATCCGGCCTCGTCTACCAGCCTGCGAAAAACACCTTCGGCCAGCGGACTGCGGCAGATGTTTCCCAGACAGACAAACAATACCCGAATTGGCTGATGATTGGTCTGAGACATAGGCCCTCTGCAGTTACGAACAACAATCATGAATAGATGTAAACGCCTGACCTTTGGCAAAGATGCCGTTTACTTTAAAAATTGCAGGTTTCTTGATGGAGAGCGTCTTCTGTTTTTTCTTTCAGCAAATCACACACCGGAAAATCATGCAGCCTTTGTTCGATTCTACCTTTGCACCACATGTCTGGCGGGTCGGTGAACTGGCCGAGGCGCTCCGCGAGACGATCGACGCGAACTACGGCGAGCTGATCGTCGAGGGCGAACTCTCGAACTTCCGACAGCACCGCCAAAGCGGCCACTGCTACTTTACCCTGAAAGACGATGCAGCGCAGCTCCGATGCGTCATGTGGGCCAACCAGGTGCGGCAGCTGTACTTCCAGCCGGAAGACGGCCATCAAGTACAGGTTCGTGGCCGTCTGAAGTTTTACGAGCCCCGAGGCGAGCTGCAGTTGATTGTCGATTTGATGATACTGGCCGGCGCAGGCGCCCGTCAGCAGGCCTTTGAAGCACTCAAGCGCAGGCTGGATGCCGAGGGCCTCTTTGATCCTGCCCGCAAACGGGCCCTGCCCCGATTTCCCCGTAGGATCGGCGTCGTCACCTCCGACAGTGGGGCTGCGTTGCACGACATTCTCAGCATTTTGCGTCGCCGCTTCCCCATCGTCGAGGTGTTGCACTGTCCGGTTCGGGTGCAGGGATTGCAGGCAGCGCCCTCGATTGCCCGCGCCATCCGATTGATGAATCAGCTACCGGAAGATCGACGGCCGGATGTGCTCATTGTGGGACGCGGCGGCGGATCGGTGGAAGACCTGTGGGCCTTCAACGAGGAAGTGGTCGCCCGGGCGATCTTTGCTTCCCATATCCCTGTGATCAGCGCTGTCGGGCACGAAACAGACGTGTCGATTGCAGACCTGGTGGCCGATCGACGGGCAGCCACGCCGTCGATGGCGGCCGAGATCGCCGTGCCGGATCGAAACGAACTGGAAGCCACGCTGATCCACACCGTACAGGTCATGCGACAGTACCTGCGGCAGGACCTAAACCGTCGGTACCAGCGCGTCCACACACTGCTGCACCATTACGGTCTGCGCCGCATTCCGGACCGGCTGGACCTCCTGAAGGCCGAGCTGCAACGACTCGAAGCCGCACTGCAGCAACAGATCCGGCAACTTCTGGAGCGGCGTCGGCAAACGCTGCTCCTGCTGCAAAGCCGTCTGGCTGCTTTCAACCCCGAGCTTCCCCTGCGCCGCGGCTACGTACGCGTGCGACACAACGGAAGCCTTGCCTCCCGCGCTCATCAACTCCAGCCCGGCGACAAGGTCATGCTTGAGTTTTACGATGGCCGACGTAGTGCCCGCGTCACTTCTTAATCGGAAGGAACGGCTGCTGCCGCTTCCACCAAGTGCCGGGCCACCTGGTCGGCAATCCAGAAACCCAGCGGCGCCAGTTGCACGCCCTGCAGGTTTGCAATCAACGCAACCACCACCTGTTCTTTGGGAAGCAGCAGCAGCACAGCGCTTCCGCCCACAGCTCCTCCTGTATGCCATACCGCAGGACGCCCCCATTGCTCGCCGACGCGCCACCCCATACCATAACCGGTCGCTTTCCCGGCGGTGGTGTGCTGCGAAGTAAACAGCAGCTGCAGCGTCTCGGACTTGAGGAGCCGTCCCGTCAACAATCCGTTGCCAAAACGTACCAGATCAGGCGCCGTGGATAGAAAGCCTCCTCCCGCCCACTTGACGCTGTTATCCACGTACGGCGCATTCATCAACGAGCTGTCCTGGTAGACGTAAAAGCGCGCGCGGTGCAGGATCAGACTGTCCACATGTTCGGCCACAGTGTCGTACATGCCCAGCGGTATAAACACCTGGCGGCGCATGAAAGAAAGAAACGGCTCGCCAGAAGCGCCTTCGATCACCGCACTGATCAGGTTCCATCCATAGCTGGAATAGGCATAGCGGGTGCCAGGCTGGAACAGTAACGTATCGTCTTTGAAAACCTCTAAGGCTTCCAGCACCGAGTTGTAATGTTTCCTGCTGTAAAACTCCTGATCCCGGTAATGACGAATGCCTGCCAGGTGGCCAGCCAGCTGGCGCGTTGTAATGGGCCAGCGCTTTTCCGGGAAAGAGGGCACATAGCGCTGCACCGGTGCATCCAGATCCAATTTACCCTGCTCTACCAGCAGTCCCAGCGCGGCCGACGTGAGCGACTTGGACACGCTGGCCACCCGCAGTTTGGTCTGGGGCAGCATCGGGACGCGATGCTCCACATCGGCATAGCCAAAGCCTGCTGCCCAGATAAGCTGCCCGGAAACGCCAATGGCGGCCGAAAGTCCAGGAACACCGTAACGCTGCATCAGCGCCTCAATGGAGTCCCGAACCTGGTCCATCAGCGAAGCGTGCGGCGGAGCAGGCGCCACTGCATACCGAAGCGCCTGCTGCGCCCGAAGCGCTGGCGTCACTGCCAGCAGCAATAGCAGAAACCCGTAAAATCCTTGACGTCGCATCGTACCGAGGCTTTTGGCTGCAGCAACTGGATTTCTGTTTTCAGAAAGTTATTAAATTTTTTCTATGCGTTCTTCCATCTTTGCTGTGGCCATGCGCACATTGCTTCTGATCCTGTGCTGCTGGGTAATCACCGCTGCTGCCCGGCCCCTGCCAGATACCGTGTATACCCTCATTCTGAAAGGAGGCACCATCTATGACGGGACAGGCAATGCTCCTTTTGTGGCCGATGTTGGCATGATCGGCGACCGCATTGCCGCCATCGGAGATCTGAAAGCAGTGCGGGCTGCACTCCGGCTCAACGTTGAAGGCCTGGCCGTAGTCCCTGGTTTTATTGACGTTCACAGCCATGCGGTACAGGACGGTCCGGAAACCAGTGGCATCTTTCGGCATCCGCTGGCCGAAAATTACATTCGCCAGGGGGTAACCACCGTGTTTGCCGGCCAGGACGGATCTTCTCCGCTTCCCCTTGGCGAATTTCTGGCCCGGTTCGAACTCACGCCGGCAGCCATCAACTTGGGGCTGTTTGTAGGCCATGGGAGCGTCCGCCGCGCAGTAATGGGCAATGAAAACCGCGACCCCACGCCTGAGGAGCTGGAGCAGATGAAAGCATTGGTGGCCCAGGCCATGGAAGAAGGCGCCTGGGGTTTGTCTTCGGGCCTGAAGTATGTCCCGGGTGCTTATGCCCACACCGAAGAAGTCATTGCCCTGGCGCAGGTAGCCGCCCGCTATGGTGGCATCTATATCACCCACATGCGAGATGAAGGGCTGCAGGTGCTCGAAAGCGTGAAGGAGACCATCCGGATCGCACGCGAAGGGGGCCTGCCTGCGCAAATTACCCACGCCAAGGTGATCGGTCCGCGCATGTGGGGACAAAGCCGGGCGTTGCTTCGCCTTGTTGACGAAGCCCTTGCCGCTGGACTGGATGTCTCCATGGATCAGTATCCTTACACCGCTTCAAGTACGGGTATTAGCATACTGTTGCCCGCCTGGGCGCTGGAAGGCGCCCAGGAAGCCCAGCTGGCCCGTTTACAGGATCCGGAAACCCGACGCAAAATCAAAGAAGCCGTCGTATTTAATCTGCGTGCGGATCGGGGTGGTGGCGACCCTTCGCGCGTCCAGCTGGCATTTTGCCGCTGGGACACAACGCTGAACGGTAAGACCTTGGCCCAGATCCTGAAAGAACAAGAGCGCCCTGTAAGCGTCGAAGAAGCGGCCGAACTGGTGCTGGAAATTGAAGAGCGGGGTGGTTGTACTGGCATTTTTCACGCCATGAGTGAGGAAGATGTTGAACGCATCATGCAACATCCACGCACGATGATCTGCTCGGACGGAGGGATCCCGGACCCTGGCGTGGGGGCGCCTCACCCTCGGAATTACGGGGCTTTTGCTCGGGTGCTGGCCCACTACGTGCGCGAGCGTGGCCTGCTGGCCCCCGAAATCGCTATCCACAAAATGACCGGCCTTCCTGCCAGGCGTCTGAACCTTAAAGACCGGGGTGTGCTGCGCGTGGGCGCCTATGCCGATGTGGTGGTCCTAGACCTCCAGCGCATACAGGATCGCGCTATGTTTATCCACCCGCATCAGTATGCCGAGGGGGTCGTGCACGTAGTGGTCAACGGCCAGGCCGTATTGCTCCACGGCAAGCTCACCGGTGCACGCCCCGGACGCGCCCTGCGCAAGGGAGTGGATGGATAAGGCGTATCCACGTTCCAGATCCAAAACAAAAGGCGATGGGTCGTAAACCCATCGCCTTTTTTGTCTGTAGCGACCGCACTATTACATTCCTTCCGCAGCTGTATCCGGCGCTGCCATGGTGGTATCTTGCTGCAGTGTGTCCACAGCAGCCGGTGCTTCCTCCTGCTCGGTCGCCGGTTGTTCTGGCTGCTGTTCGGCTGCACGCTGCCCGCAGGCACTTACGGTCACCATAAACAGTGCAGCAAACAGAACATAAATCAAACGACGCATGGCTCCTGGGTGTTGGTTGGTGGGTGAGTCCTGTACCGGCTGAAATATACTGCATTTTCTCAACAAAAAAAGAGCAGGATTACAATTTTTCGCAAGCTCCCCGAAAACAATTCAGGTTTCCTATGCCAATTCCCCTACTTGTCTCCTGGAGCGGCGGCAAAGACAGCGCACTTGGGCTTTATCGCATCCTGCAAGATGCTCACTGGCGCGTGGCCGGATTGCTATGCACATTCAGCCGGCCTTACGACCGGATCACCATGCACGGCGTTCGGCGCGTGCTGATCGAACAACAGGTGGCTGCCATGCACCTGGCCCCCATGATTCCGATTTTTCTGTCTCCGGATGCCTCCAACGAGGCGTACGAAGCTGCCTGGGCGGAAGCGCTGCGCCCTTTCATTGCACAGGGCATTCGGCACGTAGCGTTCGGCGACATTTTTCTGGAAGACATCCGCACCTACCGAACGCAACAACTCAAGCAACTGGGCATGCAACCGGTTTTTCCAATCTGGACGGGCAGCCGCCGACGGACCGACAGCCTGACACTCCTGAATACCTTCTGGCAGTTGGGCTTCCGCACGCGCATCGTGTGCGTCGATGCACGGCATTTCGGTCCGGAATGGGCCGGCCGCGAACTGACCCCGAAGGCAGTGCAAGAGCTACCCGAGCACGTGGATCCCTGCGGCGAGAACGGGGAATTTCACACGTTTGTCTTCGAAGGCCCCCTATTCCGGCATCCCATTCCCCACCGGCTCGGCCGGCGTGTCACACGGCGGGGTTTTCATTTTCGCGACCTGTTGCCTGATACGTTTTAATGAATTTGCCCAGACGAACATCATTGGCTGGAGCTTTCCGGCAAAAGCCCGTATATTTTCGACGCTCTGCATGAAAAACGCGTCGCGCGATGGAAACCATCGTACAGGATCGTACCACGGAAGCCCGCAAGCTGCTGACCACGGCCCTGGAAGAATTGCAGCAGGCGCGCCAGGCACTTGCAGCGCAGCCGACCGACAACAAAGGCCTACTCGACCATACCTTAAAAGCCCTGCAAGCAGCCTTTCGGGGATTTCTGACCTGGCACGATGTACCTGTCCCGGAGAATGCTACGCTGCAACTGATGGCACGTCCCTGCACCGACCTGGCCAGCAGCCTCCACCTCTACTTTGATCTGCTCCTGCCGCTGGAAGCCGAGACCCCGTCATTGCTGCAGAAAGAAGCACTCTCGGTCAATGAACGCGAACGCATCCGCAATGCCTATTTTACGGCCCGCAACGCCATCGCTACCGTGCTGGGCGAACTCCCCGCCACCCTCCATCCCACAGCCGCCTGAAGCCCCTACACCGTCTGGGAATACATGGGCCGGTCGGACGTGGCCTGCAGATAGGCGTCGAAAGCCATGGCCACGTTGCGGATGAAGAAACGGCCGGCCTCGGTGACCTCGATCACGTCGGGTCGGCGCACGACCAGCCCGTCGGCTTCCATTTCGTCGAGCTGCGTCAGCGCATCGGCAAAGTGCGCGTGGAAGTCAATTCCAAAACGCCGCTCGACTTCGGGAATGTCCAGCCGGAAGTGGCACATGAGCGTCATGATCACGTGCCGCCGAAGCCGATCCTCCTCGGTCAGCACATAGCCCTTTCCCACCGGAAGATGCCCTTGATCCAGCGCCGCGTAGTACTCGGAGAGTGTCAGCACGTTCTGTACGTAGGCGTCGCGCAGCTGGCTGATCGCCGAAATGCCGAAGGCGTACAACTCGGTGCCGCCATGCGTGGAGTAGCCCTGAAAGTTACGCTGGAGCGTGCCCTCGTCGAGCGCGCGGCTGAGCGGATCTTCCGGCCGGGCAAAGTGATCCATGCCGATATAGCGGTAGCCACCCTCGGTGGTCAATAGCTCGACGGCCCGGAGGAAAAGTTGCAGCTTTTCGGCCGGCCGGGGCAGCCACTCCTCACGGATAAGCCGCTGGTGCTTTTTCTTCCAGGGCACATGCGCATAGCTGAACAACGAAATGCGATCGGGCCCCAGTTCGATCACCTGGTGGATCGTACGCTCGAACTGCGTCCGATGCTGGTGTGGCAACCCGTAGATCAGGTCGTAGCTGATGCTTTCGAAGCCCAGTTCGAGTGCCCAGCGCGTGACCTCGGCCACCTGTTCGTAGGGTTGCACCCGGTTGATGGCCTGCTGGACGGTAGGATCCAGGTCCTGCACGCCAAAGCTGATCCGGTTGAAGCCAGCCGCCCGGGCTGCCTCCAGATGGGCACGGGTCAGGCCGCGCGGATCCGCTTCGATACCGATTTCAGCGTCCGACGCAAACCGGAAATGCCGCTGGAGCAGGTCCATGAGCGCCAGGATCTGCTCCGGCGCCAGGTAGGTCGGCGTGCCGCCGCCCCAGTGAAGCTGCACAACAGGCCGCTCAGGCGCCACCCATCGACACACCAGCGCAATCTCTTTTTCCAGGTAGTCCAGGTAGCGGGCAATCTTTTCTGGCCGGTGCGTGACGATCATGTGACAGCCGCAGTAGTAACAAAGCGAGCGGCAAAACGGCAGGTGCACGTACAGCGAGAGCGGTTCCGGATCGGGGCGCTCGTTGTCGGCCCGAATCATCTCAGCCGTCGTCTCAGACGAAAACCCTGGCCGGAAATACGGCGCAGGCGGGTAGCTCGTGTAGCGCGGACCCGGACGGTTGTACTTTTCCACCAGCGCCGGCGACACCTGCATGTTCGTTGCAGATTCTGGATTTACGACAATTAACTCCGATACCTGTAACATACAACAGCCCGGCAACCTAGATTCGATGCCAGGCCGAATTCGTCAGATTTCTGCAGAAGCTCTGCTGCTGACGCCTGTTAACTGCATGACCCGCTGTGCTACGCCTTTGTGTTGCAGCGGCAGGTAAGCCTCGGTCCGTTTCATCTCCAGCAGCGACAGCAGGAAGGCCAGCGTTGATTCGGCGCCCTGATTTTCGTTGACGCCGTTGGGCTGCAATCCGTCACAGCAGCCTCCGGTGGATGGATCGTAAAGCAGCACGCCAAGCTGGTTGCGTCCCAGAAACCACTCGAAGGCCCGACGCGCCTCGCCATACCAGAACGCATCGTTCGTGATCCGGTAGGCCTCCAGGCAGGCCGAGACCGTCGCATGCGCCTCGATGGGTTGCTGATCAAAACGGGGACGCTTCCTTCCACGCAGATAGAATCCGTCGTTACCGATCGGCACAAAATGCCCCTGTTTGTCCTGCTGAACCTCGACCAGCCAGCGTAGCGACTCCAGGCCAGCTTTCAGCCATTCCGAGCGGCCGGCCCAGTAGCCGGCTATCATAAGCGCATGGGACATACACGCATTGTCATAGGTCAGCCGATCTTCGAACCAGCGCCAGTCATCACGTCGGTTTTTCTGGTAGAGCTGATAAAGCCGGTCGGCCAGCTGCTCGCGGGCCTGGAGGGCCGTCCGGTCTCCGTAGAAGCGGCGCAGGTATTCCTGAACGCCGCGCATCGTAAAGGCCCAGGCGCGCGGACTCGTAAACGCCAGCGCGGCGGGCAGCGCCTCGTCGAACAGCCGTCCGGCCAGCTTCCAGAGCCCCGATTGCCGCGAGCGGCCAACTACGTAGCCCAGTCCCCAGAGGGCCCGGGCGTGGCTGTCTTCAGACCCGACCGCTTCACGCCAGTGACGGTTGTAGTCTAGAAAGTTGCGGAAACGGCCGGTTTCCGCGTTAAAGGCGTGCCAGAGGAAGGCCAGGTAGCGCGTGGCCAGTTCGGGCGCCTCGGTGGCCGCCTTGCCGCCCAGTTCTTCGAGCAGCACGGCCACGATCAAAGCCCGCGCGTTGTCGTCGGTGGTGTATCCCTCGTCGTAGTTGGGTACCGTGTAGGTGGCGTGCTGCAGGATGCCTGTGTCGTCGGTCAGGCGCTTGAGGTGATCCAGTTTGAGCACGGGTAGTTCGTCCGGGCGCTGGTTGAGCGTCGGGATCGCCACCCGCGTGCGGGTGGTGCCGGCCACGCGCGCCCGCTCGAAGCTTTCCAGGTAGCGTTGCGCCACCACCGGCCAGATCATTTGCCGGCCGTACAGATAGGCCCGCTTTCGAATCGCGTGGCGCTCGGCCTCATCGTCCAGCAGCCGATTGACCGCCTCGGCAATGGCCTTTGCCTCCCGAAACGGCACCAGAATGCCTCGCCCCTCGGCCATCAGCTCTTCGGCGTGCCAGTAGGGTGTCGAGATCACCGCCTTGCCGCAGCCGACCGTGTAGGCCAGCGTGCCCGAAGTGATCTGCTCGCGGTTCAGGTAAGGCGTCAGGTAGATATCCGCCGCTCCAATAAATTCGACCAGCTCTTCCAAGCTGACAAACCGGTTGTGGAAGATCACGTGCTCCTCAATGCCCAGCTCCCGCACACGACGCTGCAAGGAGAGTCGGTAGCTTTCGCCTTCCACCTGGCGCACGTGCGGATGCGTAGCGCCCAGTACAATGTAAACGACGTTCGGATGCCGCTCCAGAATAGCCGGCAGGGCCTCAATCACGTACTCGATGCCCTTGTTGCGCGAAATCAGCCCAAACGTCAGCAATACGATCTTGCCCTCAACACCGAAGCGGTCTTTGTAGAAGTTTGGGTCCACAAACGGCACATCTGGGATCCCGTGCGGAATCACATCGATTTTGCTTTCCGGCACGCCATAGATCGTCTGCAGAAACTCCTTGCCCCGCTGCGTCATCACGACCACGCGATCCGAAAGCGCCGTCAGCTCCCCAAGCACGGCTCGCTGCTCGGCATTCGGCTCGCGCAAGATCGTGTGCAGCGTGGTCACAACAGGCATGCGCAGCTCCCGCACAAGCGTCAGCACGTGGCTACCGGATGGTCCTCCAAAAATGCCGTATTCGTGTTGCAGACAGACCACGTCCACGTCGTTGATGTTCAAAAACTCGGCGGCACGTCGGTAAGCCGTCAGATCCTCTTCGAGGATTTCAAACCGAACCCGGGGCGGATAAGCGTATCCTTCCGGACGATCATTGATCGGGACAGCAAAGCAGGTAATTTCGGGAGCAGCCGCCGCAACGGCTTCGCACAGATCCGTGGTAAACGTGGCAATACCACACTGGCGCGGCAGGTAGTTACCTACGAAGGCGATCCGCCGTATGCGAGCCCCCTCCATAGGAAACGACCCGGATGGTTGACAGGAAAAAAACGGGTACCGAAACGTGATCGCCTGCTTTTTGCAAACGTTCCTAAAAAAATGGCAAAACGGCCGGCTCGACACCGGCCGTTGCCACATGGTAACAAATTGGAGGCAATTAGACCAACCGCGCGTGCAGCTCGATGGCCGGCACCGCAGCCAGCGCTTTGGAGACCGGGCAGCCTGCTTTGGCTGCCTCGGCATGCTCCAGAAACGTCTGCTCGTCCAGACCCGGGGCCTCCACTTCCGTATGCAGTTCGATTTTGCTGATGCGTGGCCCGTCGCCGGTCATCTCCAGGTGCACCCGCGCCTCGGTCTGCACACGACGCGGGGTATGGCCAGCCTGGGCCAATCGATTAGCCAGCGCCATCGAAAAACAGCCGGCATGTGCCGCGGCGAGCAACTCTTCTGGGTTGGTCCCTTCCCCTTCCTCGAAACGCGAAGCAAAGGAGTAGGCTCCTTCAAACGAACCAAAGGCCATGCGGCCGCTTCCTTCTCGAAGGTTACCGTTCCAGACGGCTTGCGCTTTGCGTACAGGCATAGATCTATAGCGTTGGTTCAGGGATGTTTTGATCAAAAATAAACCTCCCTGCCACAAAAGCAAGGGTGGACGGAAATGTTACACTCTGTTCCTACTCAGAAAAGCTAGTGAAAGTGTATCAGAGCAAACTGTCTTGTAGTATCAGCGCTGAACCCGTACAGGAAACAGTTGAGGTGGGGAAGAGGGCACAGCAGCCCTCTTCCCCACCGGAATGGCCAGATCAGGCGCCAGCTTTTTCGCGCCGATCCACCGGCATGGTTACCGGATTGTGGTGACACCGCAGGCATTCATAATGCCCGTGCCAGGCGTCGGCGTACCAGGGTGTGGTTTCTCCGCAGACCGGGCAGAAACCCCAATAGGTATAAGCTGGTAGCGCCATTACATGCGCCAGTTGCAGCAGTTGCCGTTTCAGCAAATGCATAAGCCGCTTCATGGCGTCGTTTTCCCTCCCGAAAAGGTTGGTGGAACAACCAAGCGCCCCATTCTACGAAAGGCTGAAACCTCGGATTCTTCTTCCGGAAGCAGTAAGCGTTTTCGAAATAATTATTTAATAGAAGCGTTTTCATCTAGAAAATCCAGAAACTATTTCGTAAACCCGCCATTCATCGACATAAAATGTTTTCAGGATGGTGTATCCACGACTGACGGATGACGGGCGGTGCGTGGTGCTCGACCTGCACGGCGTGCGCGTGGCAGAAGCACGCGCGCTGGTTTTACGTGTAGTCGCAGAGGCTGCCCGCCGGGGCCGCGCACAGGTGCGCCTGATCCATGGATCGTCCACCACCCCATCCCCAGAATATGCGCCCAACTATCAAGCGACTGCTGCATGAGATGCTTGAGACCGGGGCCTTTGCGCCGTACATCACACAGGCGCTTCCGTTGCAGCATGAACTGCTCCTGGCCCTGGACCTGACGGCCGTGCCCGACCCACGTCTGATCCGTCTTTCCGAATGCTGGCCTCGTTAACCATGGTGCGCATCGGCCTAACCACCGGCTTCGACGGTGAACGTCAGCAGGTGGACATCGCCTACGTGAACGCCCTAGAGGCGGCTGGGGCCCTGCCCGTGCTGCTGCCAATTACGCAATCGGCCGAAATCGCGCGCCATTTTGCCAGGCTGTTGGATGGCCTGGTTGTACCTGGAGGTCCTGCCGTAACCGACGGCCTGATCGGGAAGCTACCGGAGGATCTGGATCCACCGCAACCACGTCGCACCGAAAGCGATCGCCTTTATCTGCAGGCATTTCTGGAAGCGAATAAGCCCATTTTGGGCATCTGCTACGGCATGCAATTGCTGAACGCTGTGCTGGGCGGCACCATCTATGCCGACGTGCAATATGGACGCAAAGGTGCGCAGGCCCACAGCCCTAAACGAGGAACTGCGGAACATCTCATTGAAATCACTCCAGGCTCTCACCTGGCACGTCTACTGGAACGTACAACCTGGACAGTCAATACGCGACACCTGCAGGCCCTTGCCACGGTGGGCCGAGGTCTTCGCGTCAGCGCTCGTGCGCCCGATGGTGTGATTGAAGCCATTGAGTCGCCCGACGGCCGTCTGCTCGGCGTGCAATTCCACCCAGAGCGCATGGGACCGGAAGGCCTGATGCTTTTCCGCTATCTGGTAAGCATGGCCGAAAAATTTGCACCCGACCGCGTTGGAAACTTCTAAACGGTACGGCTTTCGCCGATATACAGTACAGGAATTCTCCCCAATAAAGCCTGCGATAACCTGTCATGGAGCAGCAGCGTGCCTGGTGGCGCCTGTTTCTGATCGCGCTGACGCTGGCCGTGTCGCTTAACCTACCACAGCTGGCCGCCGCGCTTCGAACGTATCTGGCCCCTTTGCCGGAACCGGCCGCAGCCCCCTCCTCACCGACACCTCCACCACCAAAAAAGCGCGTGGCCATTACATTTGGAAGCTTTGCCGCCGACCTACACCCTGACGTACGCTATGGGCCGTACTTTACTGGAGTCCTCACCCCGGCGGACCATCCCATCTCTGTTGCTCCATTGCTGCCCCACTTCCGGGAGCTACTGACGCAGTACACGCTGCGTCAGGCGGTGGACGACAACTTTACCATCCGCGTCTACGATGGAGCGCGTGGCGAGCTGCTGGTTCGCTATGAGTTGTTCGATGAACGGCAACGCTATCTGGAAATAGGCGCCATCGACTGGGACGAAGTAGACCGTCGGCGCCGGACAATCACCCGTACGTTGCTGGACAACTTCGTCGCTCGGGGCTTTCCGCGCGAGGCACTCGTAGTGCGTTGGGGCCGGGCCAATCAGGTGCAGGAGGCCTATCTGCGAGCGGTACCCTACCTGGAATATGAAATCCGGCTGGCACGCCTGCTCGATCTCAGCCTGCTCAGCACAGCCGTAAGCGTTGTCGAAACGTTCAGCAACGACCGGTTAGTTTCTCAGGCTGGCGCCCGCAGCCGCTATCAGCTCATGCCTTACTTACTTCGCCAGTATGAAATTCACCACTACTCGCTGCGTACGGCCGCTGGCAACCGAATCCGGGTCCTTGAAGAATGGCACCCACTGCTGACCATGGAGCCGGCTTTTCTGGTGATGCGCAGCTACGCCAACGCCGTGGGCCATGAAGTACCAGGGCTCTCGGCTTACCACACCGGCCCAGCCAATCTCTTTCGTATTTACCGCCAATTCCTAACCGAAGGCATCGCCTACCTGAAACCCGGTACCACCGTGCTGGATGCTTACCTGTGGGCGCTGACCGAAAGCTTTGACGAACTTGCCCGCCAGACAAGCTTTCGCAGCTACTCGCGCGGTTATGTACCCGCGCTCTACGGTACACTACGTGCGCTGGAGCATTTGCCGCTGGATACCAGCCGCACCCTACAGGCTGAACTGGTCCAGGTGGCCTCGCCGGAGCCTTTTTACTTGAGTGACCTGCTTGCCCTGCTGCATAACGCCGGCGTCGATACGCTGGACTGGCGGACCACAACGCCTTATGCCAGCCTCTACAACCGGTTCCGTCTGCTCAATCCACACTTCGAACTGCCTGCCGCACCGGATAGCATTGGGGTCCCTCTGGTTGGAGATGTTCAATTTGCAATAACGGACAATACACCACCCATCCGCTTCTTCCTACCCCTCGGCACCACACAACGCCTCCAACACCTCAACTTCCATAGCCTGCGCCTGCTTCAACGCTTCGACCACACCACCTTCACCTTCGACGAACAGGAATACACCCCCTGGGACCAGGCCTACGCGAACCTACTCAAAGACGTCCGCTACTTCGGCTTTACCTTTGCCAACCGGACCCGACTCGACTCGCTCGTTGTACGCTTCGAACAACTGGCCGAGGAAATACCCACGCCGTATCGTCAACGCCAGCTTCAGATCATCCGCACACACGCATACCTCTGGCAATTCGGCGCCTGGGAAAAGCTGGCCCATGCCGCCGAAGCCGCCACCGGCCGCCTGCGCTTGCCCACTCAACCACCCGAAGCAGACGAAACCGACTGATCCAATCAGTCACCAGAGCCCTGCGGGATCCCCGTCTGCTCCCATAGCACGGCCGGATCCCACAGTCCCTGCTGCCGACTGGCTGCACGCACCGCCGCCACCTCTTCGGGCGTTACCGGATCAGCCTGGTTGCCAAAGTTCTGTCGGATAAAGGTCAATACCGCCGCAATCTGCTCATCCGTCAGAAAATCGTGCGCTGTCATTACATTGTTGTAGACTTCTTCACCCACCTTCATTTCACCCTGCGCGCCATGCAGCACCAGCCGGATGAGCCGCCCTTTGTCGCCTTGCACCCATTCGTTAGGCGTCAGTGGCGGATAGATGCCAGGCACTCCCTGTCCGTTGGGTTGGTGGCACGTGGCGCAATAGTTCTGAAAAACCCGCTGTCCGAGCTGCAGCACCTGATCTTGCGACGAGGCAGCAGGGACCCGCCCATCCGAAGCGCAAGCGGCCAGCAGGGCCAGCGCAACAAGTAAAGCACTCAGCGTACGCATACGACCTTTCTGGTTTACAGCTTTCGAACCGGATCGCCCACATGCACGATGCCGCCCCTGCGCACCGTGAAAAGCGCCCCCCGCAGGCCTGTCTGCGCCACCGCCTCGAAGGCTTCCGGGCTTGTACGGACCTGAAACGTGGCGCACGGCCGATGGGACCGGTCGCTTCGCTCCAGCACCACCTCGCCCACCAGCAGCCGATCACCAGGCACAAGCGCCCGTAGATCAATACCCTCCAGAATCAGATTGTCGCCCGGTACCTCCGGGCGCACCCGCAAGGCGCGCAGCACCTCCAGACTCATGGCACTCACCTCACGGCCTGGCGTGTGTCGTCTGGCATGATCGCCCGGGCACCCTATCCCTTCCGCCAACGGCAATTCCGCCCGGAGCAGGTGCACCCCTGGTTCCGGACTTTCCACCAGATAGGCCACCCGACCAATCGAATCGAAACGGAGCGTCTTCAGCGCCTGCAGGTAGGCGGCAAGCCGTGCGTCGTCCATGATTTTGTAGGCGAATTTTTGCAATAATGTAGGATACGCAGAGAATTGACACGTTAACGAAATGTCGTTTTCCCGAATTGTTTAACTTGAGAAGTATTCACTACCAGCAAGCCACAAAGGGATCGTGGACGAACCAACATTGCCGCCTCCCCCTGCCTTTCCGACCCCTGACCCCTGGATTCCTGAGCCCTTCGCTAATCTGCCAGTAGTATCCTGCGCTGCTGGCTTCGAGCCTGTGGTTGCCGAAGAGCTACATGCGCTGGGTTATACGGCCTACTATCTGAAACCGGCCAAGCTGGTGCTCCCTGAAGCAGATCCGAATGCCTCCCTGCCCCTGAACTTTTACGGGCGCACGCTACACCGCGTCTATCTGCTGCTGGGACTGGGACGTGCTTCGACGCTGCAGGATGTGCGGGCATTCGCCCAGGCCGTTCCCTTTCATGCCTATTTGCATCCGGAGCAGCGCTTTGCTGTACGGGCGCAGCGCCACGGCTCCCACGACTTTACGTCGATGGACGTCGCTCGCGAGGTGGGCTCGGCCGTGGTTGAACGCGTGCAGGCACACACCGGGCAGCGCATCCGGGTCGATCTGGAAACGCCCGATGTAGAAATCATGGTCGAGCTGAGCAACGACTGGCTATTGCTCCTGCTAAATACCTCTGGTCCCCCCTTGCACCGCCGACATCACCGTGCCTTTCAGCATTTTGCGCCGCTGCTACCCACGCTGGCGGCTGCTCTGCTACGGCTGTCGACTTTCCCACGCAATGTAGACCTGCTCCTCGATCCTATGGCAGGAGGCGGTACAATCCCCATCGAAGCGGCCCTGCTGGTCCGCAATGTGGCCCCGGGCCTCTTGCTGCCAGAAAGGCAACTGGCGCTGTTTCGGCTGCACTTTCTCGATCACCCTGCGTAGAGCCGGATGCGCTACCGTGCGGAATGCCAGGTGCGCCCCCGCTCGCCCGTTCCGATCCTGGCGGCCGACCGCTACACCCGTAACATTCGGGGCATGAAGGCCAATCTGGAAGCCATGGGTGTAGCGGCCGACGTGACCGTCTGTGCCGGACGGGCCGAACGCATGACCTACCTGAAACGGCAACCACCCGGATGCCGGCGCATCGTAACCAATCCGCCTTATGGCCTCCGCCTGGGCGATCCACGGCGCATCGACCGACTCTATCACGGCTTTGCCCACGCTTGCGCCCAACACGGCATTGCCGAAGTCGTAGCCCTCACCCCGCGCCGCGACTCCTGGCTTGAAGCCTTCACAAAGGCCGGCTACCGTCCGACGCTCGTACAGCCCGTACGCTACGGCCGCTTAGAGGCCTTCGCGCTACGCATCGAACCCACGTAAGCAAAAAAGGGGCGTTTATACTCCCCTTCAAAGCTTTACGTCGGTTGCGTCGAAGGCTCCGGCCACAGGTGCCGGATCGCCTTAGGCAACATAGCCCGCACGTCGGCAATCTCACCGGCACTGATATGCCGATTCAACACCTCAAAGACCAGCCGCGCAGCCTGCTGCGGGCTGATGGTCAATCCAATCTGGTGTAGTTCTTTCTGAATGGGCACGAGGAAGTCTTCTTCATGGCGCAAGCGTAGCGGCTTGTCGGTGGGATCCCAGCCTTCGAAGAAGATGCCTCGCACCAGTAGCGGAAGTTGGGCGGCAAACTGAGCCGCCTCTTCCACAGTCAGTCGATCCCGCAACTGGTGCAACACAACCCGCAGCACGTGATAGGCATAGCGCCGGGCCGTTGCTTCAGGATGCGGGCTGTTGCCTACATGCTCGTCCAGATGCAGCGCCTCGCGAATCTCCTTCAGCCAGGTGTTTGTCTTTTGGATCGTGCTGTCGAACACGTCCAATCCGGTCATCGACATGGCACGCCTTCTGGTTTTTGTTTGACACGCTGTCACCCCCAGGGTGCATAGATGGGTTGGACAAAGCGCATTCCGGTCTGTCAGGCCGACAGCACCGGAACGGGGCAGGCCGGCCAGCAAACTTCAAAGGTGCTGCCCTTGCCAGGGCCTGGGCTCCAGGCCCGCACCGAGCCGCCACAGGCTTCCACAATGGTGCGCACAATGGCCAGCCCAAGTCCCGATCCGGGTCTGCCTTCGGCCGAGCGCCCTCGGTAGAATCGGTCAAAGAGATAGGCCGCTTCCGCCGGATCAAAGCCGATCCCGGTATCCGTAACCTGCAGTCGAATCTGACCGTCAAGCTGGTGCACTTCCAGACGAACCTGACCGCCCGGCGGTGTGTATTTGCACGCGTTGGAAAGCAGATTGTCGAGCACCTCGTCCAGATATTCTGGCACGACGCAGACCCAGGCCTGGGCAGGCAATACCGCTTCGAAATGTAAGCCTGCCTGTTCGAAGTGGTGCTGCCAGTCCTTTAAGCGCGACTGACAGCATGCGACCAGATCGGTCGGACGGGCGCGCTCATGGGCGTCGGTGCGCTCGAGACGGGCCAGGTGCAGCAGTCCGCGGACGGTTTCCGTCATGCGCTCGACGTCGCGCAGGGCTTCTTCGAGCACTTCTCGGTAGTAAGCAGCCTGGCGAGGACGTCGGAGTGCCACTTCCAACTCGCTCCGCAGCGCTGAAAGGGGTGTCAATAGCTCGTGGGCTGCATTGTCTGTGAAGCGCCGTTCCCGTTCTAGTGAGGCGGCCAGTCGCGCCAGCAGGTCGTTGAATGTTTCGGCCAGCTCGGTCAGTTCGTCCCGCACGCCGTTCGGGACGGGGAGGCGCGCCGCCAGGTTATCGGCGCCCATCTGCCGGGCGGTCGCCGTCAGCAACGCCACCGGCTGCAGGGCCCGGCGGGCCAGCCAGTAGCCGCCCACAGCGGCCAGCAGCACACTCAGCACAATCCCCAATCCCAACACCAGTCCAAGGTGATGCAGCTCACGATGCAGCGACCACTCAAAGCCCGTCACCTCCAGCCAACCGAAAAGCTGCCCCGCTTCGTCAAAAAGCGGCGTATAGTGGGTGCGGGCCGATTTGCCTTCCCACGTATGGCTATAGGCCTGCACGTCCATAACGGGCTGCACACGCACGGGCAGCGTGTCGTGCCGGGCAAAGTTGGGACTCTCATAGACCACCTGACCGTCGGGGCGTAGCAGCCGCACGTACGTACCGTAGATGCCATCGGTCTGATAGGCCACAGAGCGCAGCGTGTCGAGCGCCACAAATATGGGCACGCCAGCCCGCTCCTGCACGAACGGCATAAGCTGGCGCGTTTCGTGAATCAGGTGCTGGTCGAAGTCCCGATGCCGGGCCATGTGGAAGCTCACGTAGCTGAAAGCCGAAAACAGCCCCAGCAGCACCAGCAACGTGACGGCATACCAGAGCGTAAGCCGAACGGAGATCGACCAGTGGTGCGGAAGACGACGCAGCCACGTCATGGCGTTTCTGTAGCAAAAGGTTCAAGTCGAAGGGTGTAGCCGACGCCCCGGACGGTTTCGATCTGCAGCGCCGGGGAAGCTTCGTTCAACTTCTGGCGCAATCCGGAAACGGTTACGTCGATCGTATTATCGCTCACATAGAACGGGTCGCCCCAGACCTGCTCGGCAATCCGCGTACGCGAGAGCACCTCGCCCGGATGACGCGCGAGAAATCGTAGCAGCTCATACTCCTTGGGTCGTAGCGGCAAGACGTAATCCCCCACCCGGGCCTGGCGACGCCGTTCGTTGATCTCCAGCGGTCCCAGGCGAATCACGTCGGTTGCCTGCCAGACGGGCGATCGGCGCAGCAGCGCACGCAACCGAGCCAGCAACTCCTCAAAGGCAAAAGGTTTACCCAGGTAATCATCAGCCCCGGCATCCAGACCGGCCACCCGATGCTCCAAGTCGTCCAGCGCCGTCAGTATCAGGATAGGCATCTGATAGCCGGCTTCCCGCAGCCTTCGCACCAGCGCCTGGCCATCCATCCGGGGCAACCGCCAGTCCACAATCAACGCATCGTAGCTGCTGGCTTGCACGCGGGCCTCTGCTTCCACCCCGTCAGCCACCCGGTCCACCTGGTACCCTTCTTCACGAAGCCCCCGGGCAAGCGCCCGTGCCAGCCGCTCATCGTCTTCAACCAGCAGAATCCACATGACTCCTGCGCTTTTTGCCAAATGAAAGACCTGACCGGACGTTCAGTTTCTTCCTTAAAAGGTTTTAAGCCGCGGTCCAGCAAGGTTTTAGATCTTCGAGGAAAAATTGTGTGCGGGTTTCCTCAAAACATCGACCGAAGCGATGAAGCGACTTACACGTCGTGATTTTCTAGAGGCACTGGCGATGCTGGGCATTTCGACGGGGATCGAAGCGCTTCTTCCGGCCTATGCAAGCTCGCGCCCGCGCGTGCTGCCCCTGCGTCGCTCAAGCTACAGTCCGGTGACCTACGACCTGACCATTGCCGAAACGCCGATCCGCATCAGCGGCCGTAAGGCAATGGCCACTACCATCAACGGCACGGTACCGGGACCGCTGCTGCGCTTCCGCGAAGGCGACGAGGTGATCATCCGCGTCACTAACCGCCTGAAAGAAGACACCTCTATCCATTGGCATGGCGTGTTGGTCCCCTCCGACATGGACGGCGTGCCAGGCGTGAGCTTTCCGGGCATCAAGCCCGGCGAAACATTCACGTATCAATTTCGCCTGCGCCAGCACGGCACGTACTGGTACCACAGTCATAGTGGACTGCAGGAACAGACGGGCATCTACGGTCCGCTCATTATCGATCCGGCGAAAGAGCCGTATCCCTATGACCGCGAGTATGTGATCGTGTTGAGCGACTGGACCTTCGATAATCCGCACCGCGTGCTGGCTCGGCTCCGCAAATATCCCGGCTATTACAACTTCCAGCGGCGCACGCTGGCCACTCTCTTCGAGGAAGCCAAGGAAATGGGCTTCTGGGAGGCGCTGAAGGATCGGCTGAGCTGGGGGCGCATGCGCATGAGCGCCACGGACATTGTGGACATCACCGGCGCTACCTACACGTACCTGATAAACGGCCACACGCCCGAGGATAACTGGACGGCCCTGTTTCGGCCAGGCGAGCGCGTGCGCCTGCGGTTTATCAATGCGGCGGCCGGTAGCATGTTCGACGTGCGCATTCCAGGGCTTCCAATAACCGTGATTCAGGCCGACGGCCAGTATGTCCAGCCGATCACAGTCGACGAGTTCCGCATCGGCATTGCGGAAACGTACGACGTGATCGTCATGCCGAAAGAAGAACAGGCCTACACGATCTTTGCCGAGTCGATGGATCGCAGCGGCTATGCCCGCGCCACGCTGGCACCCCGTGAGGGCATGGAAGGGCCCATCCCGCCCCTCCGGAAGCGTCCGCTGCGCACGCACGCCGACATGGGCATGGTGCACGAAGGGCACGCAGGCATGCGCCACGAGGCCATAGCCGCACCCACCGGCTACCAGGGGCACCAAACGCCCGCCGACACGACCGGACACCACATGCACGGCGATCACGATCACCATGCTGGGCACGCCGTAATGGCAGGCATAATGGGCGGTGTGGGACAGGCGCCGGGCATGCCTCCGGAACCACGTCCCCACGGAAAGGACGCGCACGGCCCGGGCAACTCGGCCGTGCCAATGTTCACGCACAATCGTCTGCACGAGCCGGGTGTGGGCTTAGGCGAAGACGGCTGGCGCGTGCTGGTCTATACCGACCTCAAAAGCCTGCATCCCCGCGAGGACTTCCGTGCACCTACCCGCGAAATCGAACTGCACCTGACCGGCAACATGGAACGCTTCCTGTGGGGCATCGACGGCAAAACCTACTCGGAAGCGCCTGAGCCAATTCGCCTGCGCTATGGTGAGCGGGTGCGACTCGTCCTCGTCAACGACACGATGATGGAACACCCCATGCATCTACACGGGATGTGGATGGAACTTGAAAACGGCCACGGCCTGCACATTCCACGCAAGCACACGATTCTGGTCAAACCAGAGGAGCGGCTCTCGGTACTCATCACGCCAGACGAGCCCGGACCATGGGTGTTCCATTGTCATGTCCTTTATCATATGGAGATGGGAATGTTTCGCGTCTTTGAAGTGTCTGAACCCGAAACGGCAACCCGAATGGCACCATGATCCGCCCGATACATACCCTTTTGTTGCTTCCCATGCTGGTGGTGGGGCTCGTCCAACAGCTTCGGGCCCAGGCACAGCCGCTTATCCACCTTATGAACGAAAACACGCTGGCCTTCGTGCTTTTTGATCCACTGGAAATAGCTCTTGCCCTGGATGGCCGTCCGGTGCAGTGGGACATGGACGCCTGGGTCGGGAAGATGTACAACCGACTTTGGATCCGCGGCGAAGGCGAGCTACTGACGACGCAGCGCACGGGAGAAGCAGTGTTCCAGGCGCTTTACAGCCGGGTCGTGGCACCTTACTGGGACCTGCAGTTTGGCGTCCGCTTCGACGTAGCCTACGGTGAGCAGACCCGCACGCGCTCCCATCTGGCGCTGGGGATGGAAGGCCTGGCTCCCTACTGGTTCGAGCTGGAACCAACGGTGTTTGTCAGCCAGAACGGCGACGTCTCCGCCTCGCTGGAGACGTCTTACGATCTATTTATCACGCAGCGGCTTGTTCTGCAGCCCCGGCTGGAGGCGCTGGCTGCTCTGCAGAAGGTGCCTGCGTGGGGTGTCGGACGCGGACTAAACCACGTGGACTTCGGTCTGCGGCTACGCTTCGAATTGGTGCGCGAATTTGCTCCCTACATCGGCTTCCAATGGAGCCGCTTCTACAATAGCGCAGCCGAGATGGCCCGCGCCGAAGGCGAAGCAGCCCGGACGTCCGGAGTAGTGGCTGGCGTACGCCTCTGGTATTGAAAAAATGCCGAGATCGGGAGCCTCTGCCTGCCTTTGGCCGTAATGGCAGCAACTTGCTTCACCTTACCTCCGCACCCTATGCGCATCACCCGCAAGACCTACATGCTGGGCTTTTTGCTTGGGGCTGCGCTGGCCGCCATTAGCCTGGCCGTCTACAGCAGCCAGCAGCAGGCTTCTGCCCAGCCCACGCTAACCGTTTTCAAAACCCCCACCTGTGGCTGCTGCAGCAAGTGGGCCGAATACATGGAAGCGGCCGGCTTCAAAGTGCGCGTCGAAGACGTGCAAGAGCTGAGCGCCATCAAAACCCGCTTCCGCATCCCCGGCACGCTGCACTCCTGCCACACGGCCGTCGTCGAAGGCTACGTGATCGAAGGCCATGTGCCGGCGGCCGACGTGTGGCGTCTGCTCCGGGAAAAGCCAGACGTAACCGGCCTGGCGGTACCGGGCATGCCGATCGGTTCACCCGGCATGGAGCAGGGCTTCCGGGTGGATCCTTACGAGGTGCTGGCCTTCACAACAGATGGTAAGACCCGGGTCTTTGCCCGCTACGGACAGGAATAGGCGATGCAGGAGAGCTTACCGCTCAGTCCTCCGCTGCTGTACGTGCTGGCGGGGCTGCTGGTGATCGGCGGCGTGGTGCTATGTTGGCTGGCACCGCGGCTCAGCCCGCACCGTCGCCTGGAAGGCGCAGCAGCCTGGACCGGCGCACTGTTTGGCGGCTTGGTAATGCTCTCGGGACTGGCACTGGGCGTGCTGGCCTACCTGCGCCAGCAGCAGCCCGAGATTGTTCAACCGCCCGGGGTGGTCGGTCGCCCCGCACCGGAGCTGGCCTTTCGTCTGGTGGAAACCGACGAGCCCCGCACGTTGGCTGACTACCAAGGAAAGGTGATCCTGCTGAACCTCTGGGCCACCTGGTGTGGACCCTGCCTGGCCGAAATCCCCGAACTCAATCACTTCCAACAGGCCTATCGAACCCGGGGCGTTGTGGTGATCATGATCTCAGACGAACCCCGCCAAACCATCCGCGAATTTACCAGAGCGCGCCCCTTAGAAGCCGTCAGCGGCTATCTGCCGGAAGGCGCCCGCTGGCCATGGCCTTACAACCGCGTCGAGCAAGCACGCCCCACCACGTTCGTGATTGACCGCAACGGCATCATTCGCGAAACCTGGCCTGGCGCGGCCAACTTCACCCAGTTTGAAGCAGCGGTATTGCCTTATCTGGAGTAATCTGCCCCTGTTGCCCTCGTCTGGCATAGGCATCTGATTGCACCGGGGCAAGCTACATCCGAAGCCTTTCCTGCGTTTTTTTGAGAAGCAGGCCGTCAATGCGCTTCGTGCCTGACTGCAAGCACACATTTGCCGCGCGCTACCAAGACATCCCCAATGCGCACCCCTCTACCTGGCCACACAACAGTTCATCTGTAACCGCTTCGTTACGCGCCTTAAAAGCTTTTCAGCCACCGATCAGCCGTTTTAAATAAAAAAGTGGATAGCTTGCGAATGTATCCTGCTTTAACCAACCCAAAGAGCCAACGCCATGTATGCCTTTGTGAAACGACTGGTGCTGGGCCTGACCTTTATGGCCATGCCGGCCCTGGCGCAGCAGCACGGCCATCCCATGATGGGCCGATCGGATAGCACCCGCGGCATGATGCAGGGTAGCATGATGGGCATGATGATGCAAAACCCGCTGCACCGTGCTACTATGATGGCTTTTGTGCTTCCGGCAATGGCCGACACGCTGAGCCTTTCCGAGCAGCAGCAAAACCAACTCCGTGCGCTCAAGCAACGCATGTTGGAAGGGCACCGCGCTCGCCAGCAGGAGATCCGCCAGCATCAACAGGCGCTGCAATCGCTCTTTCAGAACGAGCAACAACCGGATCCAGCCGCCCTGCGTGAGCACCTACAAGCGATGGCCCAGCTGGAAGCAGACGACCGGCTGGCTCCCTACGAAACCTTCCGCCAGATGCTCCAGGTGCTCAACGACGCGCAGCGCGAGCGCTTGCGCGGCATACAACCCCATCAGCTAATGGCCTACATGATGCGGCTACCCATGATGGAGATGATGCCGATGATGCACATGATGCACGGCCACGCAGGCATGATACAGATGATGCCAGGCGTCATGCCCATGCACCATCACCATGAAGAGCAACACGAGCAGGGCGGCCATCACCACCATCACCATTACTGATTAAACAGGCCGGACCATACATGGACCACATATGTCTGGGGCATGCACTGGGGATGGTGGGTCTTCTGGGTTGTGGTGATCATCGCGCTGGCCTGGCTGCTCAGCCAACGCCGGACCGGCACACCGCCACCCCCTCAGAAAGAATCGCCGCTAGAGCTGCTTCAGCGCCGCTACGCGGCGGGAGAAATCTCGACCGAAGAGTACGAGGAGCGCCGGGCCCGCCTGTAACGCGACCGGCTTGCCTGAACCATGCCGGGAAGGGGCCGTAAAATCTTAAAACTCGATTGCTATGGAAATGCAGCCGGTTACTACTCCTGAAATGCTCAAGCAAGCGCTGAAAGAAGCGCTCGAAGAAGCTCTCCAGGAAAAGCGCGCCTTCCTCTGTGATCTGATTGAAGAAGTACTGGAAGACATTGCACTCTCGCGGGCTATTCAGGACGGACTTGGAAAGCGAGGAGGTATCTCGTCAGCAGATTTTTGATCTGCTGAAAGGTGGCGATGCATGAAGGTTGCTTTCCGAAAAAGCTTTGAACGCGACCTACGGACGCTCCGAAGCAACCCTCGCCTGCTTGCGCGCATTCGGGAAATCATAGAGGCCATCGAAGCGGCTCCGACGCTCCAGTCTGTACCCGGGCTGAGCGGCACGCCCAACTACTACCGCATACGCATGGGCGACTACCAGATCGGGCTTGCGCTCGAAGACGACACGATTGCCTTTGTTCGCTGTCTGCACCGGAAAGACATCTACCGATACTTTCCGTGAGCACGCTTACACAAAACCGGGTATCCGTCGAGCCGGAGGCCACGGCTTTTGCGCGGCGGGCCTACGACCGTGTGGCCGCCTGCTACGATCTGCTGGAGCTTCCGATAGAATGGCTGGCCTTCCGGCGCTGGCGGCGTCGCCTCTGGCAAGGCATCCGGGGGCCGCGTGTTCTTGAACTGGGCGTGGGTACTGGCAAGAACATCCCGTTTTACCCGCCGGACGTTTTGGTAACGGCCATTGATCTGTCGCCGCGAATGCTCGAGCGGGCACGTCGCCGGGTGGCTCGCTTTCCGAACCGAAATGTCGCACTGCTGGAAATGGATGCGCAGGCCCTGGCCTTCTCGGACGACACGTTCGACGACGTCGCCGCCACGTTCGTCTTCTGCTCCGTTCCCGATCCGGTGCTGGGGCTCCGGGAGGCGCTGCGTGTGACCCGACCGGGCGGCCAGCTCCACCTGCTCGAACACATGCGCGTACGCTACGAACGCATTGGCCAGTGGATGGACCGGCTCGATCCCGTGCTCTATCGCCTGACGGGCGTCCATATCGCTCGTCGCACCACCGAAAATGTCCAGAAGGCCGGCTGGGTGCTGGAACAGGAAGTGGATCTCGCGCCCGGCGGTCTCGTTCGTCATCTTGTAGCCCGTAAACCAACCCGTAGGAGCCATGCGTGAAACGAAAACCACCTACTACTTTGCCCGCACGCTCCCTGTCCACCTCGAAGAGGCCGAAGCCCGCGTGCGCGAATTGTTACAACAGGAAGGCTTTGGGGTACTGACCGAAATCGATGTACAGGCCACGCTAAAAAAGAAACTGAACGTCGAAGTGCGCCCCTACAAGATCCTGGGCGCCTGCAATCCGCACTTTGCCCACCAGGCGCTGCAGGCCGAACCCCACATCGGCACGATGCTGCCTTGCAATGTGATCGTGCGCCAAACTGAAGAAGGCCAGACTGAAGTGGCTGCCATCGACCCGGTAGCCTCCATGCAGGCCGTCGACAACGCGGCGCTACGCTCAATCGCTGAGCAGGTGCGCGAACGCCTGCAGCGGATTATTGAACAACTCTGACCACCAAAGCCCGATCTCGCACGTTGCTACGGGGGCATCCGTGCAGAACAGGCTTATCCGGATGCCGATCCGCTGGAAATCGCTCGAAGCGAACGCGGGCGCTTTTGCAGGGTCACCCACAGCACGATGCCCCACGCGATGCCCCTAATTTTTCGCGTGGGTTGGGACACGCTGCGCTCGACTTCGCGGCCGACAATCCTGAACGCTGATTCTTCCACGGCCATCACCTCGAAAGCGGCGTGGCCCGAGAGGTCCGCTACCGCGACCGATCACATCCACGCTGTCGGTTCGGGTATCCGAAGCGGGGGTAGTGCTGCCTCGATGTCGGTCCGATGCGGCTCCAGCCAGGGCGGTAACACCAGCGTTTCGCCCAGGTGGGCCGGATCTTCGTCGCGGGCAAAACCGGGCCCGTCGGTGGCCAGCTCAAAGAGCACACCACCCGGTTCCCGGAAGTAGACCGAAGTAAACCAGAACCGATCGATCAGCCCCGTCGGCCGAAGGCCGGCTTCGGCCAACACACGCCGCAATCCATCTTCCTCGGCCACATCGCGCGTGCGCCAGGCCACGTGATGCACGCCGCCTCGCCCATCGCGCCCCGACATAGTGCCGGGCAGTACCTGTACGTCTACCAGTTGCCCCGGCGCACCCTCATCAACAGCGTAGCGATACCAGCTCCCTTCTGCCACAAGGCGTCGGAATCCCAAATGCTTGACCAGCACCTGCTCGGTGGACGCCAGCTCTCGCTCCCAGAGTTGTACCGAGTGGAAGCCCCGCAACTGATGCGAGGGCGGCACCGGACTGTCGTCCCAGGGCACAAACGACCGTGCAACCTCAGTAGCGGCCAGCGCCAGCCGAAGCCCATGCGGATCCTGAAAGTGCAGCAGCGCTTCGCCAAAAGGCGAGCTGGTCTGCGCGAAGGCTACACCGTATCGTTCCAGACGCTGTTGCCAGTAGTCCAGGCTTTCGGGACGTATGGCAAAGACCACCCTCATGACGCGCCCCGTCCCCTCCCGCGCCGGCGGCAGGTTCGGCCATGGGAAGAAGGTCAGGTCAGTGCCCGGCGTCCCGGCTCCGTCCGCATAGAACAGGTGATAGGTGGTGGGATCGTCCTGATTGACCGACCGCTTCACCAGCCGCAGCCCCAAAATCCCGACGTAAAAGTCGAGATTCTCCTGGGCCGGGCCGCAGATCGCCGTCACATGATGAATGCCGTGCACGCCCATGATGCTGCTCGACACGTCTGATACCTCCCCGTCAGAACCGGTTCAGCTTAAACTTGTTGCAACAGAAAAGCCACAGACGATTCAGGTGGCAGCCGTTCCGGTCCAAGCTGGCGGATCGCTGGCCGGAAACGACTCTTCGCCGGCTTCCTGCACCTCGTCGACGGGTTCGTTTCCAGGCAACGTTACTAGCAGAGCCCGACAGGTTGTCGTACCCGGAATGCGGAGGCAATGACCACTGCCTGACGTATCTTCAAAGAGCACGGCTTCACCCGGCCCGAAGCGCCGCGGCGATTGCTCGGGGACAACGATTTCGACCTCTCCTTCCAGTACCACCAACATTTGCCGCTCGCCTACTGGACGCCAGTCGTGCGCATGGCCGGCTGGCGCCTCCAGGAACTGAATATGCCCGGCCATCCAGCGCTTGGAAAGCAATCCATCTGCACCAGCATCCCGGAGCTTCAGTTCCCATCGACCGAAAATAGCCCGCCCATCCGGACCGGTATAAACACGGGTGATCTCCATGGCCTGTCTTTTCCATCGTTGCGCAGCAAACCTTGGGAGATCTTACGCGCAACCGGAAGGCAAGTCAACAGGCCAATTGCTACGGATAGGATAAAAAAAGCAGTACCTGCACGGGTGCTACGCATAGGAGCGCCGCAGGGGTAGCTCGGGCACGAACCATGTGACAATCAGGCCGCTGACGACCAGCACCAACACATAGTAGTAGATGCGGCCGATACTTCGGCGAAAGCCTCGCGCAGTTGCTGCAGCACCTGTTGGCGGGCCTGCGCGATCTCTCGACGAACTAGCGTCTGCAACGACTCGGTCGAAGTTTCGCGATGGGCCGCTTCCTGTAGCCGCGCCTTGACAGTGGGAGGAAGCGGAGCAGCCTGAAGCGTCCGCTCCAGCCGGCTGTCGTCATGGGCCTTCAGCGCGCTTTCAATCTGCACGGCCAGCGAATCGAACCGGGCCTGAACGGCCTCTAAGCCACCTCGTTGTCCCTCCTGCAATCCGAGTGATGCGGTCGCCTCCCGTGGGACATGCGCCGCCAGCGACACGGCCAGCACAGTACCCATGACGGCGGTCCCCAACACCCCGCCGATTTGTCGGGCTAGCATAGCCGCACTGGTGGCTTGCCCCAGCTTACGCACGTCCACGGCATTCTGAATGGCCAGCGGAAACAGCGGCATGGTCGGCCCCAGTCCCAATCCGCACAGCGCCAGGTAGAGTGCCACAAGCCCGGGTGGCGTCTCCGGCGTGAGCGTCGTTAGCAGCCCCACGGCCACCAGTACGAGCAGTTCACCGCCCAGCATAAGGCGCCGGTAGTGTCCGAAGCGTGAGACCAACTGCCCGGAGACGGTCGAGCCCGTGGCCACTCCCAGCGAGAATGGGATCATGAGAAGCCCCGCCACCGTGGCCGAAACGCCGGCCACGTTGATCAGAAACAGCGGCGCAAACAGCACGATATTCAGAAAGGCTGCACCCATCAGAATCAGCGCAGCCACCGAGGTCGTGAAGACGCGTTCGCGAAACAGTCCCAGGTCCAAGATCGGTGAAGGTGAACGTCGGGCCTGCCGTACGAACAACCCCAGCAGTAACACCGATAGTATAAACAGACCAATGGTCTCCGGCGCATTCCAGGGGTGTGCCGTCTTATCGAGCTGCAGCGCCAGTACGAGCGCAGCCAGCGCGCCGGAAAACAGCAGCATCGAGTTCCAGTCCAGCAGGCGATGCGTGGCCGGCGGCTGGAGCGTCGGCATCTTGCTCCAGATGAAACCAAGCGCCAGTAGTCCGAAAGGTAGGTTCACGTAAAAGATCCAACGCCAGCCTTCGACGCCGGGCACCAGCACGTCGCCATGATCGGTCAGCAGACCGCCGATGAACGGCCCGAGCACACTGGCCAGCGCAAAGACGGCGCCCACGAATCCCTGGTAGCGTCCGCGCTCGGCCGGAGGAAACAGATCGGCAATGATGATGAAAGCCAGCGAAAACAGTCCACCGCCACCCAGTCCCTGCAATGCCCGAAAGACGATGAGCTGATTCATCCCGTCTCCCAGGAGCGGCAGCGGTCCGAACTCCCCGGCCAGCCCACACAGAAACGACCCGCCCAGGAAAATGCCGATCGCTGCCAGTTCAATGGCTTTGCGGCTGTACAGGTCGGCCAGCTTGCCATAGATGGGCGTGGCGACGGTGAACGCGAGCAGGTAGATCGTAACGATCCAGGCGTAGCGGTCCAGCCCCTGCAGGTCGGCCACGATGCGCGGGAGGGCCGTCGCCACAATGGTCTGGTCCAGTGCGCCCAGAAACAGCGCCAGCAGTACCCCGGCCAGCGTATAGCGACGTTCGGGCGAAGCGAGCAGGTTCACGGCAACGCGTTCGGTTAGCAGCCATCCGTCGATAAACGCCCGAGCGCCCGCGTGATTCCGACCGACCTGTCGTTTACCCGAGTTTCACACGGCGCAGCAGCTGAGCTGGCGCACATCCTTTGTAAAGCCCAGCGCGGCCAGTTTGACGGCCTCGGACCAGGTCAGGTAGGGATGGAAGCGACGCGCCAGCTCCGAGATTGGGATCTCGTAGCGTAGCGCCAGCGACAGCTCCATGACCAGTTCGCCGCCTTCCGGGGCAACAATGCGGGCACCCAGCAGCCGATCTGTCGCGGGATCGCGCAAAAGCTTCACAAAACCGCGTGGGTCGTGGCCTACCAGCGCCCGAGGCACCTCCGAAAGCGGGAGCAAAGACGTTTCATAATCTATCCCGGCTGCCTGTGCCTCGCGCTCGCTCAGGCCCACCCCGGCCACCTGGTGGTCGGTGAATACCACCCAGGGTAGCGCGCTGTAGTCCCGCACTTCGTATTGGTTGCGCAGCGCATTTTCCGCCGCCAACTGTCCCTCATAAGCCGCCGTGTACACAAACGGCGGATTACCGATTACGTCGCCGGCCCCCAGTACGGTCGGCACTGCCGTCCGGAGCGTTTCGTCCACCTGCAGAAAGCCCTGTCGATCGGTAGCAACACCCAGCGCTTCCAGACCCAGATCGTCCGTGTTGCCCCGACGGCCGGTCGCCACCAGCAGGTGCGAGCCTTTCAGCCGATGCGTCGCGCCTTTGTGCGCGTACGTGACCACCATACCCCCCTCCTCCCAAGCCACCTGCGCCACACGCGCTTCGGTCCGGATGTCGATCCCTTCCGCCTCCAGGTACCTCGTCAGGGTCTCGGCTACGTCGGGATCTTCCTTCGGGAGAATCTGCGGCAACAGCTCCAGCACGGTGACCCGGCTGCCTAGCCGGGCAAAGGCCTGAGCGTTTTCCAGTCCAATGTAGCCGCCGCCCAGTACGATCAGGTGCGCGGGCAGCACGGACAGCCGGTAGAGTGTTTCGTTGGTGAGATAAGGGCCGTCGGCCAGACCCGGCACGGGCGGCAGCGCCGTACGTGAACCCGTCGCGATCAGCACGGCCCGGCCCGTGATCGTTTCCTCCCCGATCTGAATGGCGGTCGGACCCGCTAGGCGCGCCCGCCCTTCACGAAAGACGATCTGCCGACCGTCGATGAGATCCAGGTACTTGTGCCGACGAATTGCGTCGGTCAGCGCCTGCACCTGACCGATCACGGCCCCGAAGTCTTCCACCCAACTGGACGAACGAATGCCCGTAAACGGATGATACGCCGCCCGGTGGTGTGCCTCGGCCGCCCGGATGAGCGCCTTAGAAGGCACGCAGCCGACGTTCACGCACGTGCCACCCGGCAGCAGCCCGTCGTTGACGATCAGACTCCGGAAACCCAGCTCCCGCGCCCGCAGCGCCGCCGCGAACGCCGCCGAGCCACCCCCGACGATCAGCAGGTCATAGTCGATACGCTCCGAACTACGCTCACCCAGCACTTGGCCACCGAGCTCACGCACCACCTCCCAGGCTTCCAGCCGGTATCCGTGACCGGCTTGCGCAACGGCATCCCTGAGCGCTTCGGCATCGACGGTATCGCCTTCCCAGGTTACCACGGCCCGACCGCTCTGCCAGCCGGACACCTGCACACGTACCACCCCGGGCACCCGGGCCAGCGCCTGTTCAATCGTGCGCGCGCAGCGGGCGCAGGTCATTCCTCCGATACGAAGCTCCAGTATTTTTTGCATGATCAGCCCCCTTTTTCAGCGCTGCATCAAATCCGGCGCTGCGGATGGCCTCGATGAGTTGTGCCACCGAAGTCTTCTCCGCGTCGAAGCGCACACGCGCCTCCGGCGGCTCGAGCGTCACCTCAACGGCCTGCACACCTTCCATGCGTCGCAAAGCAAAAACCACAGCCTGACTGCACGAAGCGCACGTCATCCCTTGCACTTCCAGCACCACTTCCTGCGCCGGTTCGCTACGGACCTGCTGCGCCATGGCCGGCGTGTGCGTGCGCCCGATCAGCGACGGCACAGCCAGTAGGCCGATTACCAGCACCGTACCCAGCCCCAACAGCACCCGATGCGTTTTTGAACCCGGACCGGCCTCGCAGTCGCAGTCAGGCTTCCGAGCACGCCGCGCTTCCCGGTACCAGGCCAGTCCTAAGGCCCCCAGCGCCAGCGCCACAAAAAACGGCCGATAAGGCTCCAGCGCCGAAAGTTGGCTGACCCAGGCCCCGCCCACACCGACGGCCACAGCCGCCATCGGACCAACGCAACAGACCGAAGCCAGCACACCCGCACCTATGGCCGCCAGCAGACCAGAACGGGCAATTCGGTCCGGTTTCTCCGCTCCGTTCATGCTCATGTCGTTTCCTTCTTCAGGTTGAGGTTCAACTGAATGCGATCCAGTTCCAGTTCGTCGAACAGCCGCACAAGCAGGCGGGCAAACGGATTGGCCGTGTAGACTCGATAGTAAATCGTCTGCGCCTCGCGTCGCGCTTCGACCAGCGCCTTTTCGCGCAGGATCTTCAGGTGCCGCGAGACGGCTGGCTGCGAGATCTCGAAAATGTCGGCCAGGTCGCACACGCACAGCTCTCCGGCCTGATGCAGCACGTAGAGCATGCGCAGTCGCGTCTCATTGCCGGCCGCCTGCATGAAGGCCGCCAGTGCTACCAGATGGTCGTTCCCGAGGGCCTCTTCGCGCAATCGGGCCAGCTTTTCCGCATCGACGGCCACCCGCACGCACGTGGGATCGGTTAACACGGGTCGTTTTTTCATTTTTTAACAGAAATGTTAATTAACTTTTTTGCTATATAACAAACAAATCGCAGTCTGTCAAGATCCCCGCTCCACCGAAAATCATTGGAAGCTGCCCTGTCCTTGTCAGAAGAGCCCGCGGCGTCAAGGGTGCTACGCTGATCTGTTGGTAGAAATTGCCCGGGGTACCTTCTGTTTCTTTTGAAGACGGGTCGCAATAAAAAACCCCGGCGCGAAGCCGGGGTTTGTGGAGCCAACGGCCGGACTCGAACCGGCGACCTGCTCATTACGAGTGAGCTGCTCTACCAGCTGAGCTACGTTGGCTTTTGAAGCAGGAGTAATTTAGCGACCCATTTCACGCCGCGTCAAGCCATAGGATCCCACACTGGCACTGCCAGCCTCGACCTTAACATTTCTTCAAGCAGGTCTACTCCTGCTGTACGGTTTTGTCCAGGGGGCGTCCGAGCTGCTCGTAGAGCTGACGGCGGGCCTGCTTATCGGCCTCCAGCACGCGCCGGGCCAGCCGGAACACCCGTGCGGCATGTTCGCGGGGGACAACCACGACGCCATCGCCATCGGCCACGATCACGTCGCCAGGGCGCACCAGCGCACCGCCAATTTTGACGGGCTGATTCACTGATTCCAGTTCGTTGCGGCCCGGGCGAATGCCGCGCCCTCGCTGCAGCGGGTCCATGTAGAGTGGAATCTGTTGCTTAATGATCTCGTCGGCGTCGCGCATACTGCCGGTGGTCACAATGCCACGAGCGCCTCGGGCGTACCAGAGCAGCGAGTTGTAGGAGCCGATCGACCCGGTGTCGCCGTTGCCGCTGGCATCCATGACGATCAGTGTGCCGGGCCGGATCAGGTCCACGAACGGCTCAGGCGACAGTTCGTTGTACCATCGGGTTCGGGATGATCTTGTTGGTCGGCACGTAGCGGAGCGTCAGCGCAATCCCGCAGAAGTGATGTCGGAAATCCTCCAGATCGCGCCAGAGCGGCTGAATGCGTGGATCGACCAGCCCCCCATTGCGCAGGCCGACCATGTCCATGGCATCGACCACGTTGGCCACGCGCAAACCTTCACAGAGCGCCAGCAGCGTCGAGTCGCTGGCGGTCGTATCTTGTGGGGTCGCCAGCAACAGGCTCAGCGTAAGCAGCAGCGCGTTCATGGCGTTTTATTGACGGGTTGCCGTTTACCAAACAATACATAAAAACGATGGATAAAACGAGCCCCTTTGCGATCCATCCGGCGCTGGTCGCGCTGCGTGCGCACCTGGCGCGCATTATGGACATTCGGGCGGCGGCCGCCCTGCTGGAATGGGATCAGGAGACTTATATGCCTGCCGGGGCAACGGCTGTGCGGGCCGAGCAGCTCGGCGCCTTGCATCGCCTGGCCCATGAGTGGTTCATTGCAGAACGGACGGGCGAGCTGTTGGATGCGGCCGCAGCTGCCATCCATAGCCTGCCCCCCGAACACCTGGCCGTACGGCTTGTCGAGGTCGTGCGCGAAGATTACAACAAAGCGCGGCGGGTGCCCCCCGAGCTGATCGCCGAACTGGCCCGCACCGAGTCGGAGGCCCGTGAGGCCTGGAAGCAGGCCCGCCAAGAGAATCATTACGCCACGTTTGCGCCCTATCTGGAGCGGCTGCTGACGCTCAACCGGGAAAAGGCCGAAGCGCTGGGCTACGAAAAACACCCCTACGACGCGCTGCTAGACCAGTACGAGCCGGGCATGACGACCGAGGCCGTGCGCGTCCTCTTCGAGCAACTGCGCGCCGAGCTGGTTCCGCTCGTTCGAGCGCTTGCCGACCAGCCCTGGCCCGAAGCGGCCTTCCTGCACCGCTACGTCGATCCTGAGCAGCAATGGGCCCTGAATCGCATGGTGCTGGAAGCGATCGGCTTCGATCTGCAACGCGGGCGGCTGGACGCCTCGGTCCACCCATTCAGCACCGGGATCGCCATTGCGGACGTGCGGCTGACCACCCGGATCGATCCGCACGACTTCGCCAGCGGATTGTTCGCCACGCTGCACGAGGCCGGACACGGGCTCTATGAGCAGGGCATCGACCCAGCACTCGAGCGCACGCCGCTGGCCGACGGCGCCTCGCTGGGCTTGCACGAATCGCAATCCCGGCTCTGGGAAAACCTGATCGGCCGGAGCCTGCCCTTCTGGGAGCATTTTTACCCCCGGATCCGGGCGCACCTGTCGGGTGTGCTCGATGATGTACCGCTGGACGCCTTCTACCGGGCCATCAACCGAGTGGAGCCCTCGCTAATCCGCGTTGAAGCCGACGAGGCCACCTACAACCTGCACATCCTGCTGCGCTTCGAGCTGGAGGTCGCCCTGATCGAGGGGAATCTTTCAGTCCGGGATCTTCCGCCCGCCTGGGACGAAGGCATGCAGCGCTATTTCGGACTAAGGCCAGAGACGCTCCGCGAAGGCGTGTTGCAGGATATTCACTGGTCACAGGGAGCTTTTGGGTACTTTCCGACCTATACTTTAGGGAACCTGATGTCGGCTCAGCTTTGGCAGGCCATCAAGCAGGCTATCCCAGATGTGGCAGCCTTCATGCAACAGGGAGATTTTCGCCCGATTCTTACTTGGTTACGCACGCAAATCCATCGGCATGGCCGCGCCTGGAAAGCGCCGGTCCTGCTGCAACGGGCCACGGGGCATCCGCTCGATGCGGAGCCCTGGTTGACGTATATACGCAAAAAGTATCAGGCGTTGTATCCTGCAGCGTCCGTATCTTTGTCTTAGTGCAATCACCAGCCAGGAGAGCCTCTATGGAGATGCCGGAAATTGCTTTTGAGTACTACAGCGAAAACCACGAGTTGACCGACGCGCTGAAGGCCAAAGTAGAACAGCGCATTCAGAAGCTGGCGAAAAAGCATCGCGATGTTACGGGCGTGTCGGTTGCCATCCAGCGGGTTGAACATACCCATACGCCCCATGCGTACCGAGCGCGGGTGGTCGTCTACCATAAACCTGAAAATGTAGTAGCTACTGAGGTAGCCCCGACCGTGGAGGAGTCCCTACGCCGCGCACTGGATTCCGTCGAGCGTCAGGTGCGCGAGCAGCGACGTAAGCTTCGCGAGCAGTGGAGACGTCCGTGAACACAAAGAGGGGCGGTGTGAAAACCGCCCCTCTTTTTAGGCACATCGGCAAACCGCAGGTCTATTTGGAGGAAGTGTGCGTAGCCCGGGACGTTTTGATCAACCGTCCCCCGCGCTGGCGCAGCAGATCTTCGTGCAGAAAAATAAGCAGGTAGTCACGAGCCACCTGGCTTTCAATGCCGGCCTGCTCGGCCCGATCGAAAAATTCAGCAAAGCTCAGCTCGTCAGGCAACTGCGCCAGAAAGGCCATGGCCCGCTGAAGCACCTCGGCGGACACTTCTGGCCGCCCTTCTTCGGCGGAAGGTTGGAGCTCCTGAAACAACCGATACAGCGTTACCTCTTCTCGAAGCCGCCGATTTTCTTCTCGAAGCCGCTCATTCTCCTCAATCAGGCGCTCAACCTCCCGCTGAAGCCAAGCCAACCGTTCCTGGACATAGGCAATAAAGTCTTTCGGATCCAACGGCATCGAGAGCGATTCCCCTCCGGGGGTACTACGTACAAGATCCGGGCTACGCGCCATCGGCATCTTTCCAACTTCCCTTAGCAGTTAGTGTCCGAAAAGTTCGGCCTGGTTGACAAAAACTGTTGGCGCAGCAAACATGCGCCAATGGCGCATCCTTTGAAATAATCTCTGGCGCATTCCTCCGCATGCCTCTTTCTCTCCAAATTTATGTACGACATCAATTTTTTTCAAAGCGGTGCTGGCGAAAGTTGATAAAAGTGCGCTGAGCCGGGTCGTAGTAACGTTCTTCGATTTGCACGGTGTCGGCTTCGATGCGCAGCACGTTGTAAAAATTTCGATTTCGATGGGGGCCGCGTCCTCGACTGCTTGTGGCCGTTCCGGCACTGACAATGACTACCCGATGATCGTCGGGCTGCACCACAACAGGCTCCACATGGGCCACGTGCAGGTGTCCGCACAGGATGAATTCTATGCCGGCGCGGGCTATCACGTTTAGCGCTCGGCGGGCGCCCCGTGCTACGTCGTGTGACCCTACCGCCTGCAGTTGCACCAGGTGGTGGTGGATTACCAAAATGCGCACGGCCGACGAGGGTGCCGCGGCAAAGAACGTCTGCAGGTACGCTAAATCTTCGGCAGCAAGGCGGCCGCCTTTAACGGTAGCACCGTACGCTGTGTTCAGGCCTAGGATGGCCACCTGATCGTTAACAAATGCTGGTCGCAATTCCTCCGTGATATACCGTCGGTAGCGGGCCAGCGGTCGCACCAGTCGGCTCAGGGGTCGCCACCAGGGGTAGACGTCGTGGTTGCCGGGCACCACCAGTACCGGAGCGGGCAGCGCCTCAAGAAACGCCCGCGCTGCTCGGAACTGACGCGGGCGCGCGCGTTGCGTCAGATCGCCGCTGATGACCACCAGATCCGGCGCCTGGCAACGTACTTCCGCCAGCATATCCTCAACGACGGCCTTGGAGGCCAGTCGCCCAAAGTGCAAATCCGAAAGATGCACCATCACCATAGCACAAAAAACAGGCAGGCGGCCTGCTGGACCGCCTGCCCTGAACGCAACGTTGTGGCTGTAGGTGCCCGCCTACAGCAGCAGGTTGAGTGGCTCTTCCAGGTATTGCTGGACCGTCTTAAGAAAGCGGGCGCCCGTGGCGCCATCAACGATTCGATGGTCACACGAAAGCGTCAGCCGCATCCGCTTGCCGGGTACGATCATGCCGTTCTTCACTGCGGGCACGTCGCGAATGGCGCCAATGGCCAGGATGCAGGCGTTCGGCGGGTTGATGATGGCCGTAAACGCTTCAATGCCGTACATTCCTAGGTTGCTCGTGGTGAAGGTCGCCCCTTCCATTTCCTGAGGTTGCAGCTTGCGCTGGCGTGCTTTTTCGGCCAGTGCCTGGGTCTCTTCGGCAATTTGACCCAGTCCTTTCTGGTCGGCGTTGCGAATGACCGGCGTCACCAGCCCGTCCTCCAGCGCCACAGCGATCCCGATATGAATTGCTTTCCAGCGTCGGATTTCACCTTCCTGCTCCAGGTAAGAGGCGTTGATCTCGGGATGCTGGCGCAGCGCCAGCGCACAGGCCTTTGTGATCAGGTCATTGAAGGAAATTTTAGGCCGTCCCTGCGCTTCGGCCAGCTCGTTAAGCTGCTGGCGGAAGGCAACGGCCTTTTCGACGTCGACGTCAACGGTCAGGTAGAAGTGCGGCGCCGTGAACTTGCTCTGGGCCAGCCGCCGCGCAATCGTGCGGCGCATCGACGTAATGGGCACCGCCTCGTAAGGCAGCTCGGGTGTCGGCATGGGTGCCGCAGCCGGAGCAGGGGCGGGCGCAGCCTCCGGAGCCGGTGCCGCCACTTCGACGGGCGGACGCTGACGGGCCAGCGCTGCCTCAATATCGCGGCGCACGATACGTCCCTCCGGACCCGTACCCTGAATGGTGCGCAGGTCCAGTCCGTGCTCTCTGGCCAGCTTGCGCGCCAACGGCGAAGCCTTGATACGCGCCTCGGCGCCGTCACCAGCTGTCACTGCGGGTGCCGGAGCGCCATCCCCTGCACGAGCCTGCTGCTCGGCCTGTGGCGCCGCTTCGGTCGGCGTGGTTGCCTTCTTCTTGCCGCTATAACGCTCCAGAATCTCCGAAATATCTTCGCCCTCTTTCCCCAGCACGGCAATCAGTCCGCCGATGGGTACCGACTCGCCCTCTTTGACCACTTTCTTTAACAGGACCCCATCGTCGTAGACCTCCAGGTCCATCGTGGCTTTATCGGTTTCCACCTGAGCGATCACATCCCCGGCCGACACGCGCTGCCCCTCTTCCACCAGCCATGCCACCAGCACCCCCTCTTCCATCGTGTCGCTCATTTTGGGCATTTCAATGGGAATCGCCATTGCCGTCTTCTATTGCTTTGATTGGATGGTTTCGGGGGAATCAGTCCACGTACATGACTTTTTTGCAGGCCTCGTAGGCCGCATCGGCGCTGGGCATATAGTATTCGATCAAGTTCTTCGCATAGGGCGCCGGCGTATCCTTGGCCGTCACGCGGAGCACAGGCGCGTCCAGGTAATCAAATGCCCGCTGCTGAATCTGGAAGGCCACTTCCGACGATACGCTGGCAAACGGATTGCTTTCGTCGATGATCACGCAGCGGTTCGTTTTTTTGATGGACTGCACCACCGTGTCGAAGTCGAAGGGCCGGATCGTCCGTGGATCGATCACCTCAGCGCTGTAGCTTTCTTCAGCCAGCCGATCGGCCACCTCCATGGCGATCCAGTAGCTTTTCGAGTGCGCCACAATCGTCACATCCTCACCTTCCCGGGCGATTCGGGCCTTTCCAAGCGGAATGAGGTATTCCGGATCTTCGTTCACTTCCCCCCGCAGGCTGTACATCAGCTCGCTTTCCAGGAAAATGACCGGGTCGTCGTCCCGGATGGCCGACTTGAGCAGGCCTTTGGCATCGTCAGGGTTCGAAGGAGCGACGACCTTCAGACCCGGAAAGTAGGAATAGATCGACTCGGTCGAGGTGCTGTGCGTGGCTGCCAGCTGACCGGCCGCGCCGTTAGGCCCTCGAAAAACGATCGGAATCTTGAACTGTCCGCCCGACATGTAGCGGATCTTGGCCGCGTTATTGACAAGCTGGTCGAAGGCTACAAAGGAAAAGTTGAACGTCATGAACTCCACGATTGGGCGCAGACCGTTGAGCGCGGCCCCAATACCCAGACCGGCAAAGCCGGCCTCGCTGATTGGGGTATCGATCACCCGCTTGGGGCCAAAACGCTTGAGCATCCCCTCGCTCACCTTGTAAGCCCCATCGTACTGTCCGACTTCTTCGCCAATGAGAAAGACGCGCTCGTCGCGCTCCATCTCTTCGATCATCGCGGCCCGGATGGCCTCGCGAAACTGCATGATGGCCATGGTCTATCGTCTTGGTTAGGTTCTCGGGGATACACGAAATCAGGCCAGGAAGGGATAGTCCGGCTGCACGTACACGTCCTCGTAGATGGACTCCAGCGGTGGGAAGGGACTCTTTTCGGCGAACTCCACGGACGCCTGCACTTCTTTATTCACGTCGTCGTCGATGGCGTCCAGCTCTTCGTTCGTCGAGAGTCCGTGCTGAAGCAGGTAGCTCTTCAATCGGATGATCGGGTCTTCTTTCTTTTTGGCTTCCAGTTCTTCCTTGGTGCGGTACTTGGCCGGGTCGCTCATCGAGTGGCCGCGATAGCGGTAAGTGCGCACCTCAAGCACCGAAGGTTGATACTCGCGCGCCAGGGCCACGTACTTACGCAGGGCCTTTATCACACTGAAGACGTCCATGCCATCCACCAGCGCGCCCGGCATGTTGTAACTGGCCGCGTAGCGGTAGAACTCCGGGTTCGCAAAGGCCCGCCAGACAGCCGTGCCCATTGCGTACTGATTGTTTTCAATGATAAAGACGATGGGCAGTTTGTAGAGGGCGGCCAGGTTCATGGCCTCATGAACAGAGCCCTGTCCCATGGCGCCGTCGCCGAAGAACGTCAGGCACACGCCCCCGTCTTCTTTGTACTTATGGGCAAAGGCGATCCCGACGCCCAGCGGCACATGTCCGCCGACGATCCCGTGACCGCCGAAGAACTTCTTTTCGGCCTTGAAGAAGTGCATCGAGCCACCCTTACCGCGCGAGCAGCCGTCGATCTTACCGAACAGCTCGGCCATGCACTCGTCGGCCGTCATACCCAGGGCCAGTGCAATCCCGTGATCGCGGTAGGCCGTGATTACCGAGTCGTGTCCGATCTTGATTGACCAGGCGGCGCCAGTCGAGACGGCCTCTTCTCCGATGTACAGATGCAGGAAGCCGGCGATCTTCTGCTTCCCGTACATCTGGGCTGCCCGTTCCTCGAAGCGACGCTGCAACAACATATTGCGGTAAATAGCCAGGAGATCTTCCCGGCTCAGCCCGAGTTCTTCATGCGTGTAGGCGCCAGCCGGGTAGGTTTCGAAAGTCTGCGCAAAGTGAATGGGCTTGGACGGCACCTGCCCCTGCATGACCTGTCCGTTGGCCTGGCTGGCGGCCTGATCTACCTGCGTCACCTGCTTCTTTCTGGTCTTGCTGGCCATAGCAATGTGTCGTTCGTGGTTATACGTGGCTTCTATTTTACAACCGGCGAAAAACTGCCGGAAAAGGTAGCTTTTAAAAATACAACAAGGCGGCCGCGAAAGCGCATACGAATTGCTGCTTTTTCTTGATATGGCCGTGAACTTGAAAAGAAACGAGTCGGGGTCTTTTTTGTGCCCGTGGTAGTTTAAGGGATCGTTTTTTGTTCGGGCAGCTTGTAAACAGGGTAAGCTTCGTGACTGCAACGCGCACATCCGGCCACTCGGACACGCTCGTTGTCATCCCGACGTACAACGAAGCGCAGAACGTCGAGCGCCTGCTTCCCCGCGTGCTGGAGCTGCCCTGCCGGGTTTCTGTCTTGGTCGTCGACGATGCCTCGCCCGATGGCACCGCCAAACGTGTGCGGACGCTGCAGGATCGCTACCCGGATCGTCTCTTTCTCATCGAGCGCGCCGGCAAGCTGGGCTTGGGCTCGGCCTACCTGACAGGCTTCCGCTTCGGGCTGGAACGCGGCTACACCTATCTGGCCGAAATGGACGCCGACCTGTCGCACAATCCGGACGACCTGCCCCGCCTGCTCGAGCCGCTGCGTCATGACGAAGCCGACCTGGTCATCGGCTCGCGCTACATTGGCGGCGTACGCATCATCAATTGGCCCCTTTCCCGACTGATCCTCTCCTACAGTGCCAGCCTCTACACCCGGCTGATCACCTGCATCCCTGTCTACGACGTTACTTCAGGTTTTAAGTGTTACCACCGGCGTGTGCTGGAAGCCATCGACCTGAACCGCATTCGCTCTAACGGCTACTCGTTCCAGATCGAGATGAAATACCGTGCCTGGCGCAAGGGCTTTCGGCTCCTTGAAGTGCCCATCATTTTTACCGATCGCAGGGAGGGTTCCTCCAAAATGAGTCGGTCCATCGTCTGGGAAGCCGCCTGGAAGGTCTGGGAGCTGCGACTGCGCGACCTGCTCGACCTGCTTTAAAAAATGCGCACCGCACGCCCACGGTGCTGCGCATTTTGTAGTTTAGTCCCAAGGTTCGATTCATTCACCACCATTCTTGCACGTGCCATGCGACGCTGTTTGCTTTTCCTATGCTGGCTCTGGGGGTTCATCGGGGTGGCCCTGGCCCAAGTACCGGAGACGCTCCCTGTAGCCGAACTCCTACGCTCAGGCCCGATGAACGGGTACGCCACGCAACGCGAGGTGGTCGTCTGGCTCCAGACGTGGGCACCGGCCCGGATACAACTGCTTTACCGAGAGGAAGGCCAGCCCGAAGACAGTGCACGCATCACCCCGCCCTACTTTGCTGGCCCCGAAACAGACTACACCGTGCACATCTCCGTGCCCTATCTGGAGCCGGGCCGCCGTTACGTTTACGACGTGGTGCTCAACGACACGATCCTGGCGCTTCCCTACCAGCCACGCTTCCAGACGCAACCGCTCTGGCAATGGCGCACCGATCCGCCCACGTTCACCGTGGCCGCAGCCTCCTGCTTTTACGTGAACGATCCCGCCTACGACCGACCCGGCCAGCCCTATGGCGGCGATTTTCAGATCCTTGTGCACTTGACGCGCCTCCGCCCCGACGTGATGATCTGGCTGGGCGACAATACCTACCTGCGCGAGGCGGACTTTGGCAGCCCTGCCCTGATGTCCTACCGCTATGCGCACACCCGCAGCCATCCGTTGCTGCAGGAATTGCTCGCCACCACGCACCACTACGCCATCTGGGACGACCACGACTACGGCCCCAACGACGCCGATCGGAGCTACGTGCTCAAAGGCGCCGCCCTGCGCCTTTTTCAGCAGTACTGGGCCAACCCTTCCTACGGCCTGCCCGGCACACCCGGGGTCTTCACCCAGTTTACCTGGGGCGACGTGGATTTCTTCCTGCTGGACGACCGCTTCTATCGGAGCCCCAACGACGCCCCGAATGATTCCACCAAAACCATGTGGGGCGAGGCCCAGCTCGCCTGGCTCATCGACGCACTCACCTACAGCCGCGCCCCCTTCAAGATCATTGCTAACGGCAACCAGATCCTCAACCACCACACCCGCTTTGAGTCGGTGGCTGCCCGCTTTCCACGCGACCACGAACGGTTGCTTCGGGAAATCATGCGTCGGGGTATCTCCGGCGTAGTGTTCCTGAGCGGCGACCGCCACCACACCGAACTGCTACGTTACGAGCCAGAGGGATTCTATCCGCTCTACGAGATCACCACCTCGCCGCTGACGGCAGGCCCTTCGAACATGGAAGAAGAAAATCCGCTTCGCGTCGAAGGCACCCTGCTACGCGAGCGCAACGTGGTACTGCTCACCTTCTCCGGGCCACGCACCGACCGCACGCTGACGATCACCGCTTATGACGCCCAGGGGCAGGAGCGCTGGCGCCACACAATCCGGGCCCAGGAACTGCGGCCGCCCCGACCGTGAAGCTTCTGCCAAACCGGACGAAAAAGCCTTTTGTATGTTAATTTAGGCAGGTATCCATTCCCAAAAAACGAAAAACAGGGATCATGGCACAACCGGTATCGGCAGAAGCTCCTGCTTTCGAACACCTGAGGCCCCCGGCGGAAGGAGCCCGCATCCAGAAACATCCCGATGGCACGCTGGAAGTGCCGGACCAGCCGATCATCCCCTTCATCGAAGGCGATGGTACAGGGCCCGACATCTGGCGGGCAGCCCAACCGGTCTTCGATGCAGCGGTTAAAAAGGCCTATGGGGGGCGTCGTAAGATCGTATGGTTTGAGGTTTTTGCCGGCGAGAAAGCCTACAACCAGCTTGGCACCTGGCTACCTGAAGACACGCTGAGGGCCATCGACTACTATCTGGTGGCCATCAAAGGACCACTAACCACCCCGGTAGGTGGTGGTATTCGCTCGCTGAATGTGGCGCTTCGCCAGCAGCTCGACCTGTACGCCTGCGTGCGGCCGGTGCGCTACTTCACGGGCGTGCCTTCGCCCGTCAAGCATCCCGAACTGGTGGACATGGTGGTCTTCCGGGAAAACTCGGAAGACGTCTATGCAGGCGTTGAATTCCCGGCCGGCTCTTCCGAGGCGCAGAAGCTCATTCGCTTCCTGCAGGAAGAACTGGGCGTCACAAAGATCCGCTTTCCGGAGACCAGCGGCATCGGTATCAAGCCGATCTCACGCGACGGCACGCGACGGTTGGTACGTGCCGCCATTCGCTACGCCATCGAGCGGGGCCGTAAGAGCGTCACACTCGTGCACAAAGGTAATATTATGAAATTCACAGAAGGCGCCTTCCGCGAATGGGGCTACGAGCTAGCCCGCGAGGAGTTCGGCGCCCGCCCGCTCGACGGCGGCCCCTGGCATGTGATCACGCACAACGACCGGGAGATCGTGATCAAAGATGTGATTGCCGACGCCTTCCTGCAGCAGATCCTGACGCGCCCGGACGAGTACGACGTGATCGCCACAATGAACCTGAACGGCGACTACATCTCCGACGCGCTGGCGGCCCAGGTGGGCGGCATTGGCATCGCACCAGGTGCAAACATCAACTACGAAACCGGCCATGCTGTCTTCGAGGCCACCCACGGCACGGCACCTAAGTACGCAGGCCAGGACAAGGTCAACCCCAGCTCGGTGATCCTCTCAGGCGAAATGATGCTGCGCTACATGGGTTGGCACGAGGCGGCCGACCTGATCATTCGCGGCATCGAGCGGACGATCTCCCAGAAACGCGTCACCTACGACTTCCACCGCCTCATGGAAGGTGCCACGCTGCTCCGGACCAGTGAGTTCGGGCAGGCCATCGTGGAAAATATGGACTGAACCAAAGGTGGGGCAGCCAGGATGAGCTGCCCCACCTTATCTTATAGCATGCCCGATCGCATCATCGAACATTTAGACGAAGAAGGCCGTCGCTTTGTCATTCGTGCTCCGGCCGAAGCCGACGATCTGCTGGAGGCCTCCCACCATCAGTTCATCCTGACCCACTGGAAAGAGCTGGCTGCTGCTTCCCTGGCCGGCTACCGCCAGGCCGGCATTGGCGTCCTTGTCGTAGGTGAAGCCTCGCCTCCGCGCAATCGTGCGCTCCGCCATAGCTTTATGATCCACCGTCTGGCCTACGCCCCACAGGAAGCGCTCATGCCCGCGCAAGAGCTTCCCTCCATACGGTGGCTGCTGGATCAACTCGATCGGTACAATGCCAACCAGACCGTGCTCCTGCTCTTCACTACCGAGGACAATTCTCATGCTTATGCCGTGGAAGGCGAGCCGCCCCCGCCTGATGCCCTTCGCTTCGTACAGGCTTCCCACAACTGAACACATTTGGTGTTCAGGTAGTAGCGGCCATGGCTTCGGCCGAGCGCGCAGGTGTCGTGCCAGCTACTTCTTCAAAGAGCTGGTCGTAAGCTTCCACATGCCGCTTCCAGTCAAGGTGTGCTGGGATCTCACGCAGCCGTTCCGGTGGCAACGGTCGCTCCTCGCCTTTCAGCAGGGCTGACAGCAGCCGATAGAGTTCCTCTTCGTCCTCGTACAGCGTAGGCGCATGCAGCAGCGGCCGATGCAACGGCTCGGGGATCAGCTCCGGATAACTTAGCCGGTTAGGAAGCAGCGGATGGCAGCCGCAGTAGATCGCTTCCAGCACGGCCACCCCGAAGAACTCGTGGCGGGCTGTGGAGACGATGATGTCAGCCCGATGCAGCAGGCGGCTATACTCCTCGAAGTCCTCGGCATAGCCGTAGTGCAGAATGCGATCGGCGTAGCGCTCGAAGGCTTTGTCCAGTTCGTAGGGTTGTTCCTCAAAGCGCTCGCCGGCCAGAATCAGCCGGAATCGATGACCGGCATCGTCCAGCCGGTTCATCACACGCAGAAAGATTTCGGGCGCCTTGTCGTACTCCCAGCGCTGGTTCCAGAGGATGGTAGGCGGCGGCATGCCTGGCCCCCAGTAGCGAGGTCGCCGATCCCTCGCATACTGGTCATGCGCCGACAGGTCGATCCCCGGATAGAGTACTGAGGCCTTTGCACGAATCTCCTGCACGGCGTCCAGGTGCGTGTAGTCCGGAAAAGCTCGGAGCAGTTGGGGCAGCGCCTCCAGAAATTCCTCCAGGTGAAAGCGCGTGTTGAACAGCACCCGGTCGGCCGCCAGGCACGACAGGTAATTGATGTAGCCGAAGGCCGGATCCCGTTCTTTGCCCTCGGGTAGTGGATAGGTCAGCGCATTTTCATGAAAATAGAGGATGACGGGCACGTGTGCCAGTTTGCTGCGCGTCAGCGACAGGAAAGCGGGCAGATTCACCATATTTGTGGCAAAGATCACATCAGGGCGTAAGCCCTCATCCCAGGCCTGCAACGCTTTCCTTGCCATGGTGACGGCCCCGCCGTGCATGCGCCAGCGCCGGTAGCGCGGCGCCATTGTCACCGCGTGAAACCGATGCCGGCTGTGGCGCATCAGTCCATCCAGAAAATTCTTGTGAGACCCTCCGTACCAGGGCTCCAGCGTCAGAATGTTTAACATTTGTCCGGACAGTTTTTAATGGTTCTGTTGCTGTGCCAGCTGTTTCCGCAGCAGTTCTTCTTCCTCTTCGGTCGTTGGCCGCACGATCGAGACGGCCCGCACCTGGAGTTTTTCACGCAACATCGCATCGCGCACCTCTTCAGCCGTCACAAATGCTTCCTCTCCAGGCCTGAGCCGAATGGTGCGCGTGCTCATCGGAATTTCAACCGGCACGTCGTTCGTATTCTTAATGATCATGCCGCGACGTTTACGACTGGCCATGCTGCCCTCTCCGGATGGTTTGTTTGCGGGCACATGCGTGGGGTATGTTCTTTAAAGTATACAATATTTCGGGCGCCGACGCGAACCGTTCCGACCGCCACATGGCTGTTTTACCAGATTCTTACAGGCACATGCTGCGCCGCCTAGGGCGGGTCCTTCGGGAACTGATCTATCCATGGTACTGCCTGCACTGCGGCGCACGTGCCACACACCCAACACTTCCCCTCTGCACAGACTGCCTGGCCGCGCTTCGCCGCGTCCCGCCCGGCGAGCCACTCCGTCGCCTGCATCGACTGCCGGAGGCCATCGGCTGCTTCCATGCCGCTTACAGCCTATGGTACGAAACCCCGAAGGGTCCTTTCCGCTCGCTACACCATGCCCTAAAGTACGCGAACCGCCCGGTCTATGCACAGCGGCTGGGAAGACTGCTGGGCGAAACGTTCCGGGACGAACTGCAGGCGATCGACCTGATTGTGCCCGTTCCGCTGCATCGCCGCCGTTTTCTGGAGCGCGGATACAACCAGAGCGCTTGGCTGGCCCAGGGCATCCGCGACGTGCTCGGGCGCCCGGTAGCCCCCGAGCTGCTGGTGCGCGTACGCGCTACGCAGAGCCAGACCCATCTGCACCGCGAAGCACGTCGCACCAACGTAGCCCATGCCTTTACCGCACCCTACCCGGAACGTGTGGCCGGACGCCACGTGCTGCTGGTAGACGACCTGCTCACTACCGGCGCCACGGCCGCCTGGGCCGCACAGACCCTACGCAAGGCGCAGGCTTCGGGCGTCACACTGGTTACGTTAGGCCTGGCGGCATAATCAGCGATACACGCGAAGGTCCACCTGTTGCATGCAGGCGGCTGCTTCATCCGCATCGTTGGTCGCTACCACTACCAGCCGGCCTTTTACTTGGGCTTCTTCAAGCAATGCTTCAACCAGTTGTCCACCGGCCTCGTCCAGGTTCGAGCGCGGCTCGTCCAGTAGCCAAAGGGCTGGATCGGCCAGCAGCGCAGCGGCCAGCCGGAGCCGCTGGCGCATGCCCGATGAGAAAATCGCTACAGGCTCGTCGGCAAACGCCCGGAGCTGCACCCGCTCCAGCCAGCTTTCCACGCGCTGGCGTCCATCGGCAAAGCCTCGGGCACGGGCAATAAACATCAGGTTCTCCCGCGCGGTAAAGCTGTCGTAGAGCTGCAGGTAAGGCGCAGCCAGTCCCACGTAAAACGGACGATGAGCGGCATCGACTCGGCGGCCATCGACCAGCAGCCGTATTTCACCCTCCGACGGACGCAACACACCCGCCAGCATGCGCAAAAGCGTCGACTTCCCCGAGCCGTTTGGGCCCGTCACGGCCAGCGTCTGTCCGGCCGCAAGCGTGAACGAAAGCCCCGCAAACAGGCGCCGGTAACCGAAGCGTTTGCCAAGCGCGATCACTTCGAGCTGGTCCATACCTGTAAAATAAGCAACAAAACACTCCGAAACGCATCGTCTCTCCCGCGGTATATCCTTTTGCTCAAGTTTTACCTTAGCCGTGGTGGATACAACGCAACTTTACGACGACGTTGCGCTGTTTGGCCGGGATCCAGCGCCAGGGCTGCTGGACGTGCAGCCGCTGCTGGACGGCGACGCCGACACACCGGCCCGTGTGCGCCTATACTGGCGCAGCGCGGATGGTACGCTGCGCGTTGAGGACCAGCCGTTCTATCCGTTCTTCCTGCTGGCCGACATACGGCTGCTCCGGGGCTATCCGCGGCGGCGATTTCGCTTTCGCCCGTTGGCAGGCAATGAACACTTTCGCTATCTGGTCGTCTTCGAAAGTTGGGCTGCCTACCGCGAAGCAATCCGGCACATCGAGCAGGCGGCTGCCGGCGCCGAGCGCCCACCCGTTTATCAGATCAACGCCCTGGCCCAGCAGTACCTGATGCAGTCGGGCCACACTTGCTTCAAGGGCATGACGTTCGACGACCTGCACCGCCTCCAGCTCGACATCGAGGTTTACACCGAATCGGGCTTTCCGAATGCGGAGCGGCCTGAAGATCAGATCGTGCTCATCGCATTGCACGACAACCGTGGCTGGCACCGTGTGCTGGACGTGCGCGAGGCAGGGTCCGAGGCGGCCCTGTTGCGCCAGTTTCTGGACGCCGTGCGCATGCGGAATCCGGACGTACTGGAGGGCTACAACCTGCTGGCCTTCGATCTGCCCTACCTGCAGCGACGCTGCCAGCGCTACGGCATTCCCCTGCAACTGGGTCGTGACGGCAGCGAGCCGCGCACGTTCCCATCCAGCATCCGTTTTGCCGAACGCACAATCGACTACACAGCCTTCGAGATCGCCGGTCGGCACGTGATCGACGTTTATTTTCAGGTGCTGGCCTTCGACGTGTTCAAGCGGGACCTACCCGACTACACACTGAAGACAGTTGCCCGCTACTTTGGTCTTTCGATGCGCGATCGCACCTACATCGCTGGCACCGAGCTATCTCGCATCTGGGCCACAGACCCCGATCGCGTACGCGCTTACGTACTCGACGACGCCATCGAAACGGAGCGGCTGGCCCGGATGCTCTCGGGTTCAGCCTTCTACCTGACGCAGATGGTGCCTATGCCTTATGGCCAGGTGGCGCGCACAGGACCAGCCGCCAAGATCGAAGCGCTCATGGTGCGCGAGTACCTGCGGCGTCGCCACAGCATCCCCTGCCCACAATGGGGCAGCCAGGCGCTGGGCGGCTACACAGACGTCTTTGTGACGGGCGTGGTCGGCCCCATCGTCTATGCCGACGTCGAAAGCCTCTATCCGTCCATCATGCTCACCTACAGCATCCAGCCACGTACCGATCGGCTGGGTCTGTTTCAGCAACTGCTGCACCGGCTGACCGAGCTGCGTCTGGAGACCAAACGTCAGATGCGTGAAGCCGGGTCCGAAGCACTGCGCCGCGAACTTGACGCCCGGCAACACTCCTACAAGATCCTGATCAACGCTTTCTACGGCATGCTGGGCTTTTCGCTGGCAGTTTTCAACGACTTCGAGGCGGCCGATCGCGTGGCGGCCACCGGCCAGGAGGTGCTGCGCCGGCTCATCCAGGCCATCCAGCAGGCCGGCGGACAGGTCGTTGAGGTAGACACCGACGGTGTGCTCTTTGTGCCCCCACCCGACGTCCAGGACGAAGCAGCCGAGCGCGCTTTTGTCGAGCAACTCGGCGAGGCGCTTCCGTCCGGCATCCGCTTGAGCTATGAGGGGCGCTTCAAGAAAATGCTTTCCTACAAAAAGAAAAACTACGCGCTGCTGGGCTATGACGGCAGCCTGCAGTTCAAAGGCTCCTCACTGATTTCCCGATCTGTCGAGCGCTTTGGCCGCCAGTTCGTGCGCGAGGCCATTGCGCTGCTGCTGGAGGAAGATATTCAGGGACTGCATGAACGCTACCTGCACTACCGCACCCGCATTCTGCAGCATGACTGGGAAAGTGTTCGCGACTTTGCGCGCACCGAGACGTTGAAAGACACGCTGGAAAACTACCTGGCTGATGTGGCAGCCGGACGGCGTCCCCGCGCTGCTGCCTACGAGCTGGCGCTTCGCCTGCGTGCGGCCGGACGTCCTATGCGCAAAGGAGACCGCATCACCTACTACATCACGGGCACGCATCCTAACGTAGCTGCTCACGAAAACTGTCGCCTGGCCGAGGAATGGGATCCAGCCAATCCGGATGAAAACACCGCCTATTATCTGCGACGCCTAGACGAATTTGCCCGCAAGTTCGAGTCCTTCTTCACCCCGACTGATTTTCGGCGCATCTTCTCCCCCGACGATCTATTCGGCTTCTCGGCCGAAGGCATTCGTCCGATCCGCCAGGTACGCGCGCCTGAAGACGTGCTGACGTCCAGCCCATTTTGAAAAAAAATCTCGGGAGCACCATGGCCAAGAAACCATTCCCGAATCCATTGCGTTCGGACCGCGATTCTGGCACGTAAACCTGCCGGGTAATCCTTGGACGAAACAGCTCAGCATTTAGAAACCGAACTCGAAGCCTGGACGCCCCAGGCAGCCGAAGCGCTCTACCATGTTCCGGCATGGAGCGCAGGCTTTTTCCACGTCAACGAGGCCGGCCACGTAGCCGTCCGCCCGCTGGGTCCCGAAGGGTCGTCCATCGATCTACTGGAGGTTGTCGAGCGCCTGCGTGCGCAGAACGTTCACCCGCCTGTTCTGCTGCGTTTTCAGGACCTGCTTCGCACCCGCGTCCAGCAGCTCAATCGGGCCTTTCGTCGGGCCATTGCCGAGACCGGCTACGCCAACACCTACCGGGGTGTCTATCCGATCAAGGTGAACCAGCTCCGCGAGGTTGTTGAAGAAATTCTTGAAGCCGGAGCGCCCTTTGCTTTTGGCCTGGAGTGTGGCTCCAAGTCGGAGTTGCTGGCCACGCTGCCCTACCTGGACCGAGACGACATGCTGCTGATCTGCAACGGCTGTAAGGACCGGGCCATGATGCAGCTCATCCTGGCGGGGCAGCGACTGGGTAAGAAGGTGATCCCGGTGATCGAACGTATGGCCGAGTTCCAGCTGCTGCTGGAGGTGCTGGAAGATCGCACCTTGCCGCAGGCCAGTATGCCGGCCATCTTCGGCGTGCGTCTGCGGTTGTCAGCGACAGGAGCTGGGCTTTGGTCGGAGTCTGGCGGCGAAACGTCCAAGTTTGGCCTGTCGCTGTCGGAGTTACTGGGGCTGCTCGATCACATCGGCGACGGCCATTCAGGACTGTCTCTGCAACTCCTGCACTTTCACATGGGCAGTCAGATCGCCCACCTGGTGCACATCCGCGAGGCAGTAACCGAGGCCGCACGCGTCTACGCCCGGTTGCGCAAGCGTGGGCTGGGGATCACCTACCTGGACATTGGGGGCGGACTGGGGGTCACCTACGAGGCAGGCAACCCAGACGCTCCCGGCAGCATCGATTATTCGCTTGGTGAGTATGCCCGCACCGTCGTTGCCACGGTGCAGCAGGTCTGCGAGACGGAAGGCGTCCCGCCGCCTGTTCTGATCTCTGAAAGCGGTCGGGCGCTTACGGCCTACCATTCAGTCTTCGTGACGGAAGTGCTTGACACCCGTTCCCGCCGCTACGAACTGCCCGCCTGGGCCAATGGGGGTATCCATCCTCTGCTGGAAGAGCTGCGCCGGATTTACGACGCAGCCGCCTCCGAGCCGCTGTCTGCAACGTACGAGCAGTTGGAAGTCGTGCGGCAACAAGTCAATCGCTCGTTTCGTGAAGGGGCCCTTTCTCTGGAACAGAAAGCAGAAGCTGAGCAGCTCTACTGGGCTACCTGTGCCCGCCTGTGCGAGCGCCTGCCTCGCTCACCCGAGGCCTTAGCAAACCTCCCCGAAAATCTGCGCCAACTGCCCACCCAACTGGCCGATCATTATCTCTGCAACTTCTCGGTCTTTCGCTCGCTGATTGACCATTGGGCCATCGGCCAACACTTCCCGATCATGCCCATTCACCGCCTGGATGAACCGCCCACGCGCCACGGCATCCTGATTGATCTGACGTGTGACTCCGACGGCCAGGTCAGTGATTTTGTTACCCCGGTCGGTGAAAAACACACGCTCGAGCTCCATCCGCTGCGCCCAGGCGAGCCCTACTATCTGGGTTTTTTCTTGATGGGTGCTTATCAGGACATCATGGGCGATCAGCACAACCTCTTCGGCCGCGTCACCGAAGCGCACATCTATCTGGACGAAGACGAGCCGGGGAATTTCTACGTCGAGCTGATTCTGCCGGGCGCGACCGTCGAAAAAGAACTGGCACAGGTGCAGTACTACCCGAATGACCTCGAACGTCGCATGAATCGGCTCATTCAAGAGAAGGTGCGCAGTGGCGCCCTGCGGCCACGAGAAGGCGTGGAATTGCTGGAACTCTACCGGCGTATCTTCCGGACCTCCACCTATCTGGAGCACTGATTCGTTACGCAGCGCGGCGACGCCCCTGACGCAACAGATACAGGGCAATGCCAAGCAGATAGGCCGGATTTACCGGCCGCACCAGACAGGCATCAGCTCCCATTTGATAGGCTTCAGCGATCACCTGTGGGTTGTCTTCCTGAAGCACAACCAGCAGCGGCACGTCGGCCAGCGGTCCCTCCCGACGCAACCGTATGACCCGCGTCCAGTCCGGATGCGTCTGGCGTGCTTCCAACACCAGCAGCCGCCCGGAAAACACGCTGTGGAGCTCTACAAGCGAAGCCACCCAGTGTGCATCGGCCACCTGTAAGCGCTGTACGACCGGGAGTGATTCAGGACGTTTTTCCTCAAACGGTACGTTTTGCAATTGCATCTGCAGCTGCTGGATCACGGCCAGCAACTCATTCAGCAATAAACGAATCGGCTCCTTTTGGGCAGCGCTCTTGGCCGACGCCTGCTGGTTGACAGATCGCATACGACCCCAATGCTTGACCTCTGCAGGAAAGCTACTTTAAGTATCGGTTCAGAACCGGTGGGGATTAAGCCGCAAAGCAAGGATTGTGCCTTAGACCGAAAATTCATTCGCCTGAAGCCTTGCGTGGCAGGGGCTTGGGCAGTTCGGCAACGACATAGGCCATGACAGCCAGTGCTGCAATGCACAGGTTCAGCTCGCGGGGATCCAGTTTGTCGATCGTGTCGGCTTCGGTGTGGTGGTACCAGAAGTAGCGCGTGCCGTCCACACGAAGCCCCATGCCAGGCACTCCTTCGCGCATAAGTGGTGCAATGTCGGCTCCCCCACCTCCTTCCCAAATTCGATCAGCCCCGATAGGGGCCAGCAGTTGGGCAACGGCTCGAACGATGGCCAGCGCTTCAGGCGATCCGGTAAAGCCGAAGCCTTCAGGTTTGAAGACTCCGGCATCCGTCTCGATGGCCAGCACATGCCGGTCCAGTTCATTTTGGTAGCGATCTCGATAGGCCAGCGCGCCCCGGAGTCCGTTTTCTTCATTGGTCCAGAGCACCACGCGAATGGTTCGGCGCGGCCGCAGACCCAGGCGTTTCAGCAGCCGTACGGCCTCCCAGGCGGCCACGCACCCGCCGGCGTCGTCCATCGCGCCTTGGCCGACATCCCAGGAGTCGATGTGTCCGCCCACCACCACGATTTCTTCGGGGCGTTCTCGCCCCACCAGTTCAGCCACCACATTGCGCGAGGGGACGTCGGGCAGCGTCTGCGCCTCCATGTAGAGCCAGAGTCGGGGTCGCTGACCGCGGTCCTGAAGGCGTTGCAACAGCTCGGCATCTTCGACAGTCAGCGCAGCATGCGGAATGCGCGGCACGCCTTCTTCGTAGCGCATCCCGCCGGTATGCGGCGTATAGAGTGAATGCGGCGTCACCGACCGCACCAGGCTGGCCACCGCCCCGGCCCGCGCCGCCGCTACTGCGCCAAGCACCCGGTAGCGCACCGTCTCGCCGTAGGTAGTGAAGGGCACGTTGAAGACGACGATGCGACCGCGTGCTTCATCCCGGCGGGCTTCCAGCTCGCCGAACGAGCGCACGACCAACACCTCGGCCTCGATGCCTTCCGGCGGCGTAGCCACGCTGCCGCCCAGTCCCAGCACAGCCAGTTTCTTGCGATAGGGATGGCGTAGCTCCAGCGCCTCGTTGCCTCGCACCCAACGCGGAACCATTACCGTATCGCCCCGGACGTTTTCCAGGCCTTCCTGCTGCATCATCTCCAGCACCCAGTCGATGGCCCGCTCTAGCTGGGACGTGCCACTAAAACGTGGACCAAAGGTGTCAACCAGATAGGCCAGGCGCTCGAAGGCGCTACTGTCGGCCAGCGCTGCTTCGACGATGCGCTGCGCGACGGCTTGGTAGCGTGCCTGGAGTGTATCCGGCAACAGCTGGGCCGGCGCCACTCCAGTACTTAGAAGAATCAGTGCGCTTAGCGTTGCAATAACGGATATCATGACGACTTGACGGTGGGTTGCTTCCAAAATTATCGTGTAGCTTACAAAACCACCTGCAGAAACGCCATGCCTGCGCCCGCCCCCGACAGCCTTTGCGGCCTCGACTTCGGCGCCCGCACCGCCGGCACCACCGTGCTGGCCTGGAACGGCCGCGACGGCCGCCTCCATCTGCGCGCCTGCCCGCGCCAGACCGACGCCGATGCCTGGCTCGAACGCCTGCTGCTGCCCCGCCCACCACGCCTCATCGCCATCGATGCCCCCCTCAGCCTGCCTCGTGCCTACTGCTGCCCAGACCACGACGACGCGCCCGACTTTTTCTTCCGCGTGGCCGACCGCCTGGCCGGCGCCATGTCGCCCCTGTTTCTGGGCGGCCTGACCGCCCGCGCCATTGCCCTGGCCCATCGACTCCGCCGCCAGGGCTGCACCGTACTGGAAACCTATCCACGCCTGGTGGTGCAGCGCCGCCTACCCGAAAACCTGCAAGCCCGCTACCGCCACGACGATCCAGAGGCATTCGCCCACGATCTGCTCCCCCTGCTGCCCCAGCCCTGCGCCGAACCCCCGGCAAGCTGGCACGACGTAGACGCCCTGCTGACCTGGTGGACCGCCTGGCACTACGCCCACCATCAGGCAACGAGCCTGGGCGACTCAGACGAAGGCCTGATCTGGTATTGAAGCTCAGAAATGAAACGTCACACCCAACCGCCAGATGAGCACGTTCGTGCGCGAACGGTACACGTCGTACACCAAACGGCCGTTTTCGCGTCGAATCGAGCCTTTACGCAGATATTCGGCTTCTGAACCGTACAGGTAGCGCCCGCCCAGATGGATCAAAAACCGCTGCGTACGCCCTAATGTAGGCTTGCGGTAGAGCTCGAGCTCCAAACCAACTCCATAACCGTAACTCAGCGCCACATCTTCGTAATTGGTGGACGCAGCAACTTCTTGTTGCTGCTCGCTTTCGATGGAGGTGCGTGTGTAGAAATAGCGTCCGCCGAATAACCCTTCCACAAACGGCCAGAAGCGATCCTGGCTTGGCTGGATACGCATCAACAGGTGTCCCATTGCCATGTTGTTAACGGTTTCGACGTCCACCGTCACATCCGGAATGTTCGGGCTGAACGGCTCGCGGCGGCGCTCCAAGCCATAGATCATAAAGCCGGCTTCTGCACCCAGAAACACCGGCACCTCCAGAAAGCGCCAGCCAAAGTCAAAATCCAATCCGAATCCCGCCTGATCAACATTTTTCCGGAATTCTCCCTGTGGTATGCCCGTCAGGAAATAGACGCTGCCCTGAAAACCTGTCTGCGCCCGGGCGGCAAGCGTCAGCGCGAGCGCAAAGAATAATCCTAAAAAGCCCCGCATGATTCGTTATTCGTTTTGTGTGCATGGAAACAATTGGCGTAAATAAACACCCGTCGCTGGCCAGTCGCTATGCACCAGTTGGCGCATTGCATTTGGCATTTCCGGCTTATTTCACGTGAGGTGTTCCAAAGCAAAAACAGGGCGATTGCTGCGGGCAAAGAGGTCGTAGCCCTCGGGGTTACGCCCCAGTAGGAGTTCGGCCAGCAGGCGGCCCATGCGAAAGCCGTAGCTCATGCCGTGCCCACTGAATCCAGCCACCCAGTAGCTACCCTCCAGACCAGGCACCTGATCGACGATGGGCAGGCCGTCTGGTGAAAAGCCCATCGTGCCACTCCAACTACAGCGAACCCGAAGCCCTTCGGTCTGAGGGAAGTAGGCGTGCAGGTAGCGTTCCAGGTCGGCCTGCAGCGCCTCGGTGGTAGCGTCCTCGTAGCCCACTTCTTCCTCCAAGTGTAGGTGCCGAGCGCCGCCCAGCAGCAGTGTGCCATCGGGTAACTGACGCAGGTAGAAAAAGCCGTCGTGCGAATAGACCGGGCACAGCACCCAGCGGCGGCCGGCAGGCTCGGTGGCCAGCATCTGCGCCCGCACGGGCCGTACGTAGGCGGCCATCTCCGGCAGGAGCCGCGGCAAGTAGGCATTCAGTGCCAGTAGTACCTTTTCGGCCCGCACCGATCCGTAGGGTGTTTCCAGACGAACTCCTTCGTCGCAAGGCTCCAGTGCCAACACGAGGTGATGCGTCAGCACAACCGCTTCGCTCCGGGCGGCCAGGTGTTGCACAAGCGCTACCGGATCCAGGCAGCCGCCTTCGGGCAGGTACAGGCCGCCCCGATAGCCGCGGGCGTGGAGACGTCGATTGATCTCGGTAGCGGACAGAAAAATCGCGGGCGATCCGTCGCTTCGAAGCCACGAAACGGCCTCCTGCAGCCGCTTCTCCTCTTCGGCCGAGCCGGCTACAATCAGCGCGCCACTGTCTTCCCAGTCGAAGGCTGTAGAGTCCAGTTCGCGCACCAGCAACGCGCGGCTCTCCCGCGTGAACTGCCAGAGCCGGCGTGCACGGTCCTCCCCATAGCGGCTGCAATCCTTCAGGAAGTCGGCCGAGGCACCGGGCAGGATGAAGCCCGCGTTGCGCCCACTGGCGCCGTCGGCCAGTGCCCCGGCTTCCAACAAGATCAGCTGCAGCCGCGGCCGTAGCCGGTGCAACCAGAAGGCCGTGGCACAGCCGATCACGCCGCCGCCGACAATCGCAATATCGGCTACCCGCTCGGCTGCCTGATGTCTTCGTTGCCAGAAGGATCGCGTCACGGCTCGCTACGTCTGTACATCCACCACCAGTCGTCCCTGCGTCTTGCCGGCCAGCATGGCCTCGCTCCATTGCGGCACCTCGGAAAGCGGAATTACCCGGGTAACCCGGTGGAGGGCATCCTTGGGCAGGTCGTGCGTCAGGCGATGCCAGGCGCGACGCCGCCGCTCCTGCGGACAGGTATTCGAATCGATACCCAGCAGGTTGACTCCACGCAGGATAAACGGAAACACCGTCGCTGTAAACTCATGGCTCTGCGCCAGCCCACAGGCGGCTACGCTACCGTGGAGTTTAATCTGGCTGAGCAGGGCTGCCAGCGTCGGACCGCCCACCGTGTCGATAGCACCGGCCCAGCGGCCAGTATCCAGGGGCCGCTTCGGCCCCTGCCCCAGCTCCTGGCGGTCGATCACCCGGGCGGCCCCCAATGCCTGCAACAGGCCATGTGCCGAAGCCTTACCCGTCGAGGCGACCACGTCGTAGCCCAGATGGGCCAAAATCGCCACAGCCAGGCTGCCCACCCCACCGCTGGCACCGGTCACCACGACCTCCCCCTGATCCGGAATCAGACCATGTTCTTCAAGCGCCATCACCGAGAGCATCGCCGTAAAGCCGGCCGTGCCAATCGCCATCGCCTCCAACGGCGTCAGCCGACGCGGCAGCGGCACCACCCACTCAGAGCGCACCCGGGCCCGCGTGGCATAACCCCCCCAGTGCGACTCGCCAATCCCCCAGCCCGTCACGATCACCGTCTGACCGGGCTTGATCTCTGGGTTTTCTGATGCGAGCACCGTTCCCACCAGATCGATGCCCGGCACGAAAGGATAGGCGCCCCGGATGATCTTCCCTTTCCCCGTGACGGCCAGCGCATCTTTATAGTTCAGGCTGGAGTAATGCACTTCCAGGAGCAGATCACCTTCCGGGAGGCGATCCTCCGGGAGCGACTCGATACGTGGCTGAATCGAACCGTTTTCATTGTACAGAACCAGTGCGCGCATTTTTATCGGCAGGTTTCATGAACCAGTTCGCCTTCGATCATGACGCCACACACGTGCGTGGTGTACTCGAAGGGATCGCCGTCGAACAGCACCAAGTCGGCATCCTTACCGGGCTCCAGCGAGCCCACGCGGTCGGCGATTTCCAGGATCCGGGCGGCCTGGATCGTCAGCGCCTCCAGCGCGGCCATTCGGGGCAGACCGTTCGCCACGGCCATGGCCGCCTCGAAAAGCACCACCCGGGTTTTTGGGACATAACTTTCAAAACCACTCTGAAAGGCAAAGGGAATGCCAGCCTCATGCAGGCGGGCGGCCGTCTCCAGCGTCGCGTTGACTGTCTCACTGCGCGGACGCACCATTGTCGGATGTAGAATAACGGGGACCCCAGCCTGCTTGATCTCGTCGAGCACCAGATAGGCCTCGGCGGCACCGTCCAGAATCAAGCGGAAGCCGAACTCCCGCTGCAGCCGCAGCGCTGCCATGATCTCGGGGACCTGTTGGGCCGTGATCATCAGCGGGACTTCACCGTTTAGCACCCGCACGAGGGTTTCCATGCCCAGGTCCGGCTCCGGTCGCCGCGCCGGATCCGAAGCCTGAAGCTTGCGCCGATAGGCCTGTGCCTTGAGCAATTCAGCCCGCAGCATGGCCACCGCTTTGGCGCGCGTGCCCGGACTGCGGAAATAGCGTTCGACCATGGGACCCAGCGTGGCAGCTACCGTCGTCACCGAGTCGATGAGCGCTTCTTCCACCATCCCGCCGCGTGTTTTGACCAACATAGTCTGGCCGCTAATAACTGCACCCGGACCGTGTCCGGTGTGCAGGGTAGTCACGCCAAAGCTGCGCACCCATTCAATCAGTCGCTCCCGCGCATTGTAGGCATCGATGGCCCTGAGTTCTGGCTGGATGGGATCAGACGTGTCCAGCTGATCTTGGTCATGATCGTAGTTCAGAATGCCGGCCAAGCCCACCACGCTGTGCGCGTCGATAAGCCCCGGCGTTACTACCGCCGCTTCGAGCACCCGATAGCCTTCCGGAATACGAACCGCCTGAGCCGGCCCCACCTGCTCGATTTTGCCATTTCGAATCAGCACCACGCCGTTTTCGATCGGAGCCCCGGCCATCGTGTAGAGCGTGTCGGCCCGAACGGCCAGTTGCGCCTGTGCCGATGACGCCAGAAGGCCCAACGTAAACAGAAAGCTCCAGACCTTCATAGGATAAACTTCTTCTGGTTTTCAATGCGCTTCATGGACAAACGTATCGCCATCATCAAACACGCCAGTTCCACCAACTGCGTACTTGCGATCTTCCGGATCGGCGCGGTCAAACACCTTCTGCCCTTCCACCCAGGTCTGCTCCACGTGCGTATAGATGCTGAAAGGATCACCCGACAGGATGATAAAGTCGGCATCTTTACCGGGCTCCAGCGATCCAATCCGGTCAGCCAGGTCTAGCATCCGGGCGCCTGCCAGCGTAAGGGCTGCCAGCGCCTTTTCAGGCGACATGCCGGCACCTACAGCCAGCGCAGCCGAACGCAGGAACCAGCGTGAATCTGTGATCAGATCGTCTGTATGAATTGCCACATCGACGCCCGCTTTTTCCAGAACGGCCCCGTTTTCCATGCGCAGATCCGCGGCCTCTAGTTTGCCGCCCGGCGCATCCAGGATGATGATCGAGCAGGGCACCCCGGCGGTGGCAATTTCGTCCGCAACCTTCCAGGCCTCGCTAACGTGGTGCAGCACGACCCGAAAGCCAAACTCCCGCTTAAGCCGGAGCACGGTCAGGATGTCGTCGTGCCGATGCGTGTGAAAATGCACAATGCGACGTCCGTCAAGCACCTCCAGCAGCGCCTCCATGTCCAGGTCTCGCTCCGGCATCTTCTCTGGATCACCCTTTGCCTGCTCGATCTTGCGCCGATAGGCCAGCGCCTTCAGAAACTGCTGGCGAACCAGCGCAGCTGCTTTGGCCCGCGTGCCTGGAAACGGCGGATCACCCTGAGGATTCGTGCCGTTGGCCATCTTCAGTCCACCGCAGACTTCCGTCAGTGGGTCCTTGCAGTAGAGCAGGTCTTCAATGGTATTGCCTTTCCGGAGCTTCAGGTAGACGGTCTGACCGCTGAGTAGATGCCCGGAGCCCGACATCACGTTGACGGTGGTGATGCCCCCGGCCCGTGCCCGCTGCACCGAGCTATGCCGCACGTCGATGGCGTCCAGCGTGCGAACGGCCGGATGCATGGGAGCCGAGCGGTCGCCTCCTTCCACGCGCCCGATGTGCGAATGCGTATCGATCAGTCCCGGCATGATCACCTTGCCGGTCACATCGTAGACGGTGGCCTGCTCGGGAATCGGTACGGACCCTTCCGGCCCCACTGCCACAATGCTGCCGTGTTGCACCACCAGCACGCCTCGCTCGATGGGCGGCTGGCTGATCGGATAGAGCCGCGCGCCGCGAAAAACCAGCGGCTGCTCCTGTGCGTGAAGCACCAGCGGAATCGACGCGATGAGTAACGTAAAAAGAACCCGCATACGCTTGTCTGGATGGTGGGTGACAAAGCTCGGTTTGACTGCACCCTGAAGTTAGGCAAAATTCAGAAAAGGCACGCGTTGTTTGTTCGGATGGCAACTTTTTCTTGAAGCTATCGTTTTTCACAGCAGCTTTGCAAAGGGCGAGGTGGTCATGCGGCGTGGGTCTACAGACTCGCTCCTTTCCCAGAGCCAATGCTTAGGGCGATTGGAAGCGCGGGAGCGTACCTATTCGCTTCGCATTCTGGTCAGTTTTGCCTTTGCGCTGATGCTATGTCTGCTATTGACCCATCTTCCCTGGTATCCGAAGCCCCGACCCATCGGATGGCAACTGGTGGAAAAAGATCGACGCCTGGCGTTGATGGCTACCCAGCTCGAAGCCCGGGCTAAAGAAGACGCGGGCATTCCCATCACGCACTTTGCGCCCCCCGAGCCGGAAGAGAAAAAGGAAGGCCGCGATACATCTGAATTGAAGGCGCTCCAGCTTCGCAGACGCCTGGAGCCTCCGGCCCGCCTGCAGGCGCGCGAGGTTATTTTTGAAAACCCGGAACAGCAGCCCCAGATCATTGGCGGCTTAGGCGCCTACTATATCCACATCGAATATCCGGAGGAAGCCATTCGAGCCGGCATTGAAGGGCGGTTGGTACTACGCTTCGTAGTAGAGACGGACGGAAATCCTTCTCAAATACAGGTCATTGAGCCGCTACATCCCCTACTGGACTCAGCCGCCGTGGCGGCCCTGAAGCGCGTACGTTTCATCCCGGGCAAACAGAACGGCCAGCCGGTGCGCGTCCGCATGCAACTGCCTGTGCGGTTTCGTCTGCTCTCCAGCCCCGTTCAGGCCAACAACAACGGAGGTTAAAGCTGCCTACCAGCCGGAGACGACCACCTCTTCGTCGGTTTCCGGAATTTTGCGAGGCGTCAACGGATCCAGCTGAAGCACCGCTGTTTTTACCTGCTGACGCCAGCGCTCCTCCGCTCTCCGATTACCCGAAACCCACCGGAACGTGGCGACGGTACCGTCTTCGCTCACCGTAAGCATGCCGAAAAGCTCACAGGAAGGCCGGAACCAGCCGCCTTCGCGCCAGTGGGCCGATACCTCCGCCCCATATTGCAACGTCAGTGGGTTGAAGCTCCAGCTCTCCACGCGCAGCCAGACTGGATACAGGCGGCCGCTGAGCTGCACAACTACCTGCCGAAGCGCCTCGCTCACAAAGTGGGCCACCTCTTCTTTGCGCTCGGCTTCGGTCTTGGGTCGCAACCGTCTGCTAACGACAGCCAGCAACGCGGGCTGTTCCAATTCCCTGTACACCTCGATGGTCACGACGGCCGGGCGTCCCGCCCGGAACTGCTGCTGCAGCGCATAGCGGAAATCCGGAAAATCCGGCAATGCGGTCAGTTCGACCACCCCTTCCCAGGATTGCAGCGGAATCCGAAGCCGGCTCTGCGGATCGGCTTCAGTACCTATCAGCAGATAGGCCTTAAGCGTTTGCTGCAAAGACAACGGCTCCCAGCCCGCTTCGTCATGGCGCTGGCGCTCCAGCCGAGGATGCAACCGGTAGTAAAGTCGGGCAGTCGTTCCCTGGTAGGGATAAACGATCTCGGGCGCCACCACCACCCGCTTCGGAGAGGCATGCAGGCCAAGCTGATCGCATACCAGGCGCTGTCCAAACCAGCCGCACACCTCCAGCAGCAACCGCTCGCGATCACCCAGCCGGGCATCCGGTACTGGAATCGCAGAGGCATTCCCCACATACAACGTATCGTAGCGCGCACTGAGCAGCAGCACCTGCAGCGAATCGGGCATGGCCAGTTCGGCCCGTCCCAGCCACCGACGCTTCTGGAACTGCACATCGACCCGAAGCGAGTCCCATCCCTTACGATGCACCAGCAACTGGACCACGCGATAGGATTCCCCGAGCTGACAGCCTCCCATGAGGAAAGCCAGCAGCAGGGCTACGATATGGAGGGCCGCCTTTTTTAAAGGCATCGTGTCATGCCTGCGACTTTACAAGCCGGTCGCCTAAAAAACGGCTCAGGCCGCCCGGTTCGCATGTCCGTTGGGTAGAATGCCGCGAAAATGAGCCCAAAACAGCGCAGCCGCGTGAATGCCGTGCACGATGCGGCCTTCGTCGGCCAGTTGGAGCGCTTCAGCCGGGCTGATCAGGCGTACCTCCATGTCTTCGCTCGGATCCAAACGCGGCGTCTCTACCTGTTGCGCCCCGCGTGCTACAAAGATATATGCCAGGTTCGTGTGTTTGCTGGGATCCGGCGCGCAGCGTCCCAATGGCTCCCAGACCTCCGCCGCATAGCCGGTTTCTTCCAGCAGCTCGCGCCGGGCCGCTTCCAGAGGATCTTCCCCTGGCTCGATGCCTCCGGCCGGCAACTCTAAGCTCACGGCCCCCAATCCGTGCCGGTACTGTTCCACCATCACGAGCTGCGCATCCTCCGTCAGACACAACACGCACACCCAGTCGGGATATTCGATAACGTGAAACTCTTCGATTTCTTCGCCGCTGGGCAGGCGCACGCGATCAACCCGAAGGTTCATCCACCAGCGACGGAGCAGATACTCCTGTTCCAGAATTTGCCAGCGCTTCATTTCATGACAGACCGGTCTCACTGCTGCAAAGCAAAAGCATCAAATGGCATACCGTCGGGCGCTAACGCTCGTTGGAACAAAAAGATGCTGCGCCGCGGAACGCTTTCAGTCAGCCGGCATATTCTTTTTTAAGAAATCTTAACAAACAAGCAGATGCCATGCAAACTCCTGAAGACCTTCGCGCCTGGCTCAACGCGCATCGGCTGCTGGGCTACGACCTGATCCGCATGTATCTGGGCGTGGCGCTCTTTGTGCGCGGCTGGCTGTTTGTGGCCGACTCCTCGCGCATCATGGCCTTTGTCGAAGACCAGAACCTGGACTGGTTTCTGCCTATGGCGGCCGTCCACTACGTGGCGCTGGCCCATCTAATGGGGGGCTTGATGCTGGCCGTCGGGTTGCTCACGCGCTTGGCGGCTCTGGCGCAGGTGCCCATTCTGTTCGTAGCAACCTTTTTCCTGCACCTACAAGAAGGATTGCTTTCGGCCAGTCAGTCGCTGGAATTGTCGGCGCTGGTGCTATTCCTGCTGGTGGTCTACAGCGTCTTTGGCGCCGGACCCTACTCGCTCGACGCCCGGCTGCTGGTGCGAACGCCGGAGCAGCACCTGGAAACTCAACGTGCCTGATCGGCCGATTCAAAAACCAACGCGGCCGAGTTAATGCAATAGCGCAAACCGGTGGGCGGTGGACCGTCTGGAAACACATGGCCCAGGTGGCCTCCACAGGCAGCGCAGTGTACTTCGATCCGGTGCATGCCCAGGCTGTAATCGTCCGACGTCTCCACGTGTGCTGGATCAATTGGCGCGTAAAAACTCGGCCAACCGGTACCGGAGTCGTACTTCGCCTCCGACGAAAACAGCGGCAATCCACATCCGGCACACCGGTAAATGCCTGGCTCCTTGTGGTTCCAGTATGCGCCGGTGAAGGCCGGTTCGGTGCCGTGCTCCCGTAGAATGCGGTACTGCTCTGGCGTTAAAAGCTGCTGCCATGCTGCTTCGGTGCGCGAGATCTTCTGAACGGCCATCGTTCGTCTTCTTGCTTGCGAAACCACCTGATCAACGATCTTGCGCAGGGTCTGCTCCCCGTGTATTATGATAGGGAAGCCCTCGAAACAAATCTGTTGTGTCAGCACCATGCAAACCGGAAGCGCTTTTAGTCTAACAACCTTTGCTTTCCCCTTTAACCAGCCCGTGGTCTGGGAGCCGCGGCCGGAGTGGATCGCGGCCAGCAACCTGCAGCGGTTCATAGACCGACACGGCATCGGTTCACTCGATGAGCTGCAGGCACGCTCGGTCGACGACCCGGAGTGGTTCTGGCCGGCCGTGCTGGAAGACCTCGACATTCGCTTCTACCAGCCCTACACGCGCATCCTGGACCTGAGCGAAGGGCCGGCCTTTCCACGCTGGTGCGTTGGCGGCCAGCTCAACATCGTACACAACCTGCTGGACAAATGGCAGGAAACAGACGTAGCCGAACGCATCGCCCTACGCTGGGAAGGCGAAGAAGGTACGCAGCGCACGCTAACTTATGCGGGGCTACACGCCGAAGTCTGCCGCTGCGCCCGGGCCTTACAAACGCTGGGTTTTCAGAAAGGCGACGTGGCTGCGCTCTTTATGCCCATGACGCCCGAGCTGGTCATTGCCTTCCTGGCTGTGATTAAACTAGGGGGCATCGTGCTCCCGCTTTTTAGCGGCTACGGGGCCGAGGCCGTTCGAACCCGCATCCGGGACGCCGAAGCGCGCTTTCTGTTCACGGCCGACGGCTTCTACCGACGCGGTCGACCGGTCTATCTGAAGCCCGTGGCTGACGAGGCCCTGGCCGATTGTCCGAGCGTGCAGCACGCGATCGTCTATCGTCGCATGGAAGCCGACAGCGTGCCGGTGCCCATGCAGCTGGGCCGTGACCACTGGTGGCATGAGCTGGTCTGGCCCCAGTCGGCCGAGGCCGAGACGGTCCGCACCGACGCCGAAGACATGCTCATGGTCATCTACACGAGCGGGACCACGGGCCGTCCGAAAGGGGCCGTCCACACGCACTGCGGCTTCCCGGTCAAAGCCGCCCAGGACATGTACCAGTGCATGGACCTCAAGCCGGGCGAGACCATGTACTGGGTAACCGATATGGGCTGGATGATGGGCCCCTGGCTGGTCTTCGGCACGCTGCTCATCGGGGCCACGATGGTGCTCTATGACGGCGCGCCCGACTATCCAGACGTTGATCGTCTTTGGGGACTGGTCGAGCAGCACCGGATAACGCATCTGGGCATCTCGCCCACCCTGATCCGGTCGCTGCGGCCGCACGGCCCGGAACCCATCCGCCGCCACGATCTGTCAAGCCTCCGGGCCGTGGGGTCGACCGGCAGCCCCTGGGATCCGGAATCCTGGCGCTGGTGCTTCGAGCACGTGCTCGGCCGCGAAAAACCCATTCTCAACTACTCGGGCGGCACAGAAATCTCGGGAGGTATCCTGTGCGGGAATTTCTTCCGACCACTCAAGCCCTGCGCGTTTTCTGGCCCCGTGCCGGGTATGGCTGCTGATGTGGTGGATGAGCTGGGTCAGCCTGTTCGGGGTGAAGTAGGCGAACTGGTCATCCGAAAGCCCTGGATCGGCATGACGCGCGGCTTCTGGCGCGACCGTGAGCGCTACCTCGACACCTACTGGCGCCGCATCGAAGGGCTCTGGGTGCATGGGGACTTCGCCGCGATCGACCGTGACGGCCTCTGGTACATCCTGGGCCGCTCGGACGACACGATCAAAGTGGCCGGCAAGCGCCTGGGTCCGGCCGAAGTCGAGGCCATCCTGAATGCCCACGATGCTGTGGCCGAAAGCGCGGCCATAGGCGTTCCACACGAAGTCAAGGGCGAAGAAGTGGTGGCCTTCGTCGTGCTCAAACCTGGCATTTCGCCTTCCGAAGAACTTCGCCAGGAGCTCATGGACCGCGTGGTGGCAGCATTGGGCAAGCCCCTGAAGCCCCGCGAGGTTCGATTTGCGGCTGCTTTGCCCAAGACACGCAATGCCAAGATCATGCGCCGCATAATCCGGGCTACTTATCTCGGACAGGATCCGGGCGACGTAAGCAGCCTCGAAGACCCGGCTGCTGTCGAGGCCATACGCCAGGCCTTTTGAAGCATTTACTCGGTCTTGCCCGAGTCCACCGAGGGTGCTAACTTGCAGGGCGTCCTGCGATGCTATTGCTGCAAGCCATGCCACGCCGCCCTGCCGCTACTGTTGCGTTGTTGGTCCCGTTGATCCTGAGTGTGGCTGCCTGCCACCGCACGCCCTCGATCCCAGAACCCGGCACCGACGCCTATCAGGAGACCGTCACGGCTTTTTACACGGGACTGGCCGCCCTGCAGGCCGGTGAAGACCGCGGCGCCCGTACGCTGCTGGAACGGGTGACTGAGCTGGCACCCGGCGAGCCAGCCGCCTGGGCCAACCTGGGCCTGCTCGCGCTACGCCGCAACGACCTGGAGGTCGCCCGCCGCTACCTGACCGAAGCCGCTCGCCTGGCGCCTGAAAGTGCCCGCATTCAGCTGCTGCTGGCCCGCCTGGCCCTGGCCGAAGAACAACCAGAAGCGGCCCACGCCCACCTTCTGGCTGCCTTGCAGCGCGATCCCTCCGACCTCGAAGCGGCCTACCTCCTCTTTCAGCTCCTCGAAACCCACCCAACGCCGGACGACACGTTAACAGCTGACACCCTGCTGGTCCGCATGTTACACCGGCGCCCCGACAATCAGGCCCTCTGGCTGGAGCGCCTGCGCCGGGCCGTCGTCACACAGGAAGCCCGGACGCTTCAGGAGACGATCGTGCACCTACAATCGCTCGTTGATACCTGGCCCGACGAGGCGCATGCGGTCTGGCAAGAATTGCTCGTGCTGGCTCGCGAGGCCAACTGGACGCCGCTACGCACTCAGGTTACCTTCCTGCGCAACACGCTGCTCCAACACCCATCTTTTCGAGCAGATCTGGCCGAAGTGCAACCCCCTCCGGAGGTACTTAGCCCGCCGCTGACCGATCCGCTACGCCTGGAACCACCCCGGGCTACTTTTGCCCTACCTGACACACTGATGACGTTCCAGCCCGAACCGCTGGCGGGCGGTCTTGCACAGGCTATGCGTGTGATTTGGAAAACTGCCGATGCCGACCCGTCGGTACTGCTGGTGCGCGCACGTGACGTGGCCCTCAGCGACGGCGCCTTGCTGCAACGCCCGGGGCCATTGCCTCCAACAGCCGCGCCGGCCCACAGCATTGCCCTGCTTGACTTCAACAACGACTTCCGCATAGACGTAGCGCTAGCAGGAGGCGAAGCGATCCGGCTCTATCGCCAGGAAGCCGAGGGCCACTTTACCGAAGTCGCTCTCCCCCCACTTCCAGCCAGCAGAATCACTGGCCTCTGGGCGGCCGATTTTGACTTGGAAGGCGACCTCGACCTGCTGGTCGGCACCGCATCCGGCGTTTTTTTGGTTAATAATAACGGAGACCAGACCTTCCAGATACAACACCTCTTCGAGCACGCTCCCCACCATCTTGCCTGGAACGACCTCGATAGCGACGGCGATCCCGACCTTGCCCTGCTCGACCTCAATGGCACGCTCCACCTCTGGCGTAACGAACGCCAAGGCCTTTTTCTGAAGGACCAGACCCTCCCCCCCACCTCTGGATGCACGCTCACCACCACCGACCTCAACCACGACGGCCTGCTCGAACTGACGCTGTGGCACAAGGACGGTTCAATCCTCCAACTCGCCTACACGCTCCGTAACCGCTCCTGGGAAATCCATCCGCTGCCCATCCAAACACCTGCACTCGACGAGACCGCCTGCCACCAGGCCCATCTCTTCACCGCCGACCTCGACAACAACGGCGCTCAGGACCTGATCGCCGCAATCCTGGGCCAGACATGGATCTGGCTCACAAACGCTCAAGGGCAACTGCGCCCCGAGCCCTTCACCTTTCCCGTTCAGGCTTTTGATGCAGCAGACCTCGACGGGGATGGCCGACTCGACCTTGTTGCCCGCCAGGCCGATGGTACACCTGTACGCCTGCTTAACCAAAGCAACGCCCCCTACGCTTGGACGCAGCTCCATCCTCAGGCCGTCGTCGTGGGCGACCAGCGCGTAAACAGCTTCGGCATCGGCGGCGTCGTGGAAATCCGCGCTGGTACGATCTATCAGAAACAAGTCATTCAGGCGCCTGTGGTGCATTTCGGGCTCGGACTGGAATCACGCGTGCCGCTGGCCCGCATTGTCTGGCCTAATGGCAACGTACAGGCCGAATTCAACCTGGCGGCTAATGAAACCGTCCAGGCTACGCAACGCCTGAAGGGGTCCTGTCCCTGGGTCTTCACGTACGACGGCGAGCGCATGGTCTTTGTAACCGACTTTATCTGGGGCTCGCCGCTGGGCCTGCGCATCAACGCTCAGGAAACCGGCGATATTGCCCAGACTGAAGACTGGATCAAGATTCGCAGCGACCAACTCCGCCCACGCGACGGCATCTATGACGTGCGCATCACGGCCGAGCTGTGGGAGACGCACTTTTTCGATCACGTGTCGCTCATGGTGGTCGATCATCCGGAGGGGACCGAGGTCTGGGTGGACGAACGCTTCGCCTTTCCGCCACGTCAGCTCCGACTTTACACCACCGGCCCGGTACAGCCCATCGCCCGTGCCCGCGATCACCAAGGCCGGGACGTGACGGATAAGGTGCAGCACCGCGATGGCTCCTATTTCGACACGTTTGCCCTCGGCGCGTATCAGGGGATTGCCGAGCCCCACTTCATCGAACTGGATCTGGGCAAAAGCGTACCGGCCGATCGCCCGCTCTACTTGATCGCCTATGGCTGGCTGCGGCCAACTGACAGCTCGATCAATGTAGCCATCAGTCAGGGGCGCCACCCGCGCCCCCATGGCCTGCGCATCGAGGTGCCCGACGGCCAGGGCGGCTGGCGCATAGCCTACCCGGACCTGGGCTTCCCAGCCGGTCGCTTGAAGACGATCGTCATCGACCTAACCGGCCAGCTTCCGAAGGGCGGTCCTTACCGCGTGCGGCTGCACACGAACCTGGAAATCTACTGGGATTGGATCGGATGGGCCGAAGCGCGTCCGGACGCGCCGCTTCGCATGGCCCGCCTGCAGCCCGAGCTGGCGCTGCTGCGCTACCGGGGCTACTCGGCTACGGTGCAACCCAACCATTCCACACCAGAAGTACCGATCTACGATTCGCTGGCTGCTACAGCCCAGCGCTGGCGCGACCTGGAAGGCTACTACACGCGCTTTGGCGATGTGCGCGAGCTGCTGGCCCAAATCGACGATCGTTACGTCATTATGAACGCCGGAGACGAGCTCGTCTTTCACTTTCCCGCCCCACCCAATCCGCCCAAAGGCTGGGTGCGCGACTTCGTGCTCATCGGCGATGGATGGGTCAAAGACGGCGACTACAACACGACGTTCTCCCGCACCGTGCACCCCCTGCCCTATCACGATATGCCCGGATACGACACGCCGCCCGGCCGCCTATGGGACGAGCCAGGCTATCAACGCTTCCCCGAAGACTGGCTGCGTTTCCACACGCGCTACATCGCCCCAGACCGCTTCGACCAAAAGCTGACGCTACGAAGCCATTCGGCAAAGCGGTAGCATCTTTCGACAGTCCGCCGTCTACTATGCGGAACTTGTATGTCTTTCAGAAAGCGTTGATGTATAGGCGCTACAAAATCCCGCGCAATGCGCCCTTCGACCAACGAGCGCTCCTGCTCGCCGAAGACCAACCAACAGGCTCCTGTTGTTCCTGCGAGTGGGCCGTCCCAGAAGCGCTGGCGTTTTATGGTGGTGTGCCCCGTAACGTATACAAAACTTTTCCATCAACGGATCTGGCCGCATCGCTTATTTTGAACGGCGCGAACGCTAATTTCTGCAAAGAATCCCAAAAGCGCTTCCGACTTGAAGGCCGGAATTTCGTAAAATTGTAGCTTCAAGGTCAGTTATTTCGAGCTTATGAACATCTGCGTCTGCATTAAACAGGTGCCGGACATTCAGGCGCCTTTTCGAATCGTAGACGGACGCCTGCAGTTCGACGTCGAACGCTACGTGCTGAACGCCTACGATGCTTCGGCCATTGAGGGCGCCCTGCAGCTTGTCGAGCAGCACGGCGGTATGGTTGAGGTGGTGGCCATTGGGCCCGCTCCGGTCTCGGAGGCGATCCGAAAAGCATTGGCCATGGGTGCCGAACGCGGCTACCACATCGAAGCGGATCCTTCTGGCTGGGATTCAGCTACCGTGGCAACAGTCCTGAGCGCCTTCTTTCGGGATCGAAGCTACGATGCCATCTTTACTGGCAAACAAGCCCAAGACACCGATGCCGGACTGACCGGCACCATGCTGGCTGAACGGCTGGGGCTCCCCTACGTGAGCAACGCAGTGGGGTTGGCCTACGAAGACGGGCGCCTGATCGTTACGCGCCAGGGCGATACGGGCCGGGAAATTATCGAGCTGATGCTGCCGGGTCTGGTAACGATCTCCAACGACATGAACGATCCCCGTATTCCATCGATTCGGGGCATCATGCAGGCCCGCCGCAAGCCTATCGAGGCGCTCACGCTTTCGGACCTGGGGCTGTCGGATGATGCACTTCGGCCCCACACGCATATAACCGGCTACCGTCCAATTCCGCCCCGTACACCCGGCCGTAAGCTCGAAGGCGAACCGGCCGAAGTGGTTCGCGAACTCGTTCGTCTGCTCTGCGAAGAAGCCCGTGTGTTATAACCATGAGCACCTACCTCTGCCATATTCTCACGCAACAGGAGCGCCCTACTCGGGCGGCGCTGGAAGTGCTGACGCACCTGCGTGCATTGGCCCGTCGCGATGGGGCCCAGTTGGCCGCCTGTGTGCTGCATCCCGAGGCGGATCGCTTCGTCGAAGTGCTGAAGCCCTACGGGGTGGATCAGGTCTATCTGGTGAAACACCCCGTACTGGATCGACACCTGAACGCGCCGGTGTTGGCCGCGCTGGAGGCCGTCTTTCACGCAGCACAACCGGTGCTGATGGCCATGCCGTCCAGCGAATCTGTCAAGGACGTACTGGGAGCGCTGGCTGCTCGCGTCGGAGCCGCCGCGCTGCCCGATGTGGCCGCGTTCGACACCGGCGCGTCTGTGACGGCCACGCGTCCGGTCATGGCCGCCCGGGTACTGGCTGAAACCGAAGCCGCCACGCCTCCCGTGCTTATCTCGGTACGAGCCGGTGCCTACGACGCCCGACCGGCCGAAAACCCCACCGAGCCAGAAGTTGTGGAGGTGCCCTTCGACTTCGATACGGCCACACTCCGGGCCACGCTTCGTGAGGTTATCACTGGAGCTACCGGCCAGGTGGACCTTTCGGAGGCCGACATCATTGTGGCGGCCGGACGTGGCGTGCGTGACGAGGCGGGCAAACAGCTCGTCGAAGAACTGGCTCGCGTGCTAAACGCTGCCATCGGTGCCTCACGCGCGGCCATTGAGGCTGGCCTCTTTCCGGCTTCGCTGCAGATCGGACAAACCGGCAAGGTGGTTTCGCCCACCCTCTACATTGCCGTTGGGATCTCCGGAGCCATCCAGCACGTGGCCGGCATGGCCGGAAGCAAAGTGATCGTGGCTATCAACAAAGATCCAGACGCGCCGATCTTCAACATCGCCACCTACGGTATCGTAGGCGATCTTTACCAGATCCTGCCCCTGCTTATCGAAGAAATTCGCCGGATCAAGGCCGAAAGCTGATGGAAGCCGAACGCTTCGGGTGCATCATCGTCGGTGGTGGCATCGCCGGATTGAGCGCGGCCATGGTGCTGGCCCGCCACGAGGTCCCCTTCCTGCTCATCGAGCGCGGCGCCTACAGCGGCGCCAAGAACGTCTCGGGCGGCGTGCTTTGGGGCACCGACCTGGCCCGCCTCGTGCCCGAGTACTGGAACGACCCCAACGCTGGTTTTGAGCGTTTCGTCAATCACCGGCGGCTGACGTTTCTCGATGAGCAGTCGGCCTTTTCGATCGACTTCAAGTCGTCCCACTACGACACGCCGCCCTACATGGGCGTGACGGTGCTGCGGGCCATTTTTGACCGCTGGCTGGCCGACAAGGTGCAGGAAGCCATCAACCAGAGTGCCTGCGCCGAATCCTCCTTTCTGGCCTTCGACGTGCTTGTCGAGCGCCTACTCGTCGAAGACGGTCGCGTTGTGGGTGTTGAGGCCGGCGGCGAGCGCTTCTATGCCGACTGCGTGATTCTGGCCGAAGGCGTCAACAACCTGCTCACGCGCCAGATCGGCCTGCAGGCTGAGTACGTACCTGCCGACCACCTGGCCGTCGGCGTAAAAGAAGTGCTGCGCTTCGACCGTCGGGTGCTCGAAGACCGCTTCCAGCTCTCCGAGCGCAGTGGCATGACCAACGAGTTTATCGGGACTGTCACCGACGGCGTCAAAGGCGGCGGCTTCCTCTATACGAACCGCACCACCGTGTCGATCGGACTGGTCCTCAGCATGGCCGACCTGCGCCGCAAACGCAAAAAGCCCTACGAACTGCTGGATCGCCTTAAGGCGCATCCTGTAGTAGCCGACATGATCCGAGGCGGTGAGGTGGTCGAGTACTCGGCGCATGTCGTCTCGACAGGCGACATGCGGGCGATGCCGCGTGAACTCTACGCCGACGGCGTGCTCATAGCCGGCGAAGCAGCCAACCTGCTTTTGAATACCGGCAAGGCCATTCAGGGTATGGACTTCGCCATGCATTCGGGCATCCTGGCTGCCGAGACTGTGCTCGAAGCCCAACGCGTCGGCGACTTCTCGGCCGCTATGCTCCGCCGCTACCGCGAACGCCTGGAACAGAGCTACGTCCTGCAGAACATGCGGAACTTCCAGGCAGCCGTCCGTTTGCTGCATGAGCCGGTGATGTACGAACGCATGCCGCGCCTGGTGTGCGATCTGGGCCGTGAATTCTTCCGCGTGGAGAATCGGCCGGCTCCGAAGTTGCGCCAGATACTGCGCGAGGTGGTGCGCCGCCACAGCTCACCGCTGGAATTGCTGAAACTCACCTACCGGGCCTGGAAAGCCCTTTGAGCCATGACGACGATCGCCGAACGCCTTGGAAAGGTTAACTACCGCAACCAGGAGCGCCAGGAGGTCCGACCGCACATCCTGGTCGACACGAACATCTGCAATACACGCTGCCCCCACAAGGCAACCACTTACGTATGTCCAGCCAACTGTTACACATGCGACGAGCAGGGCCACGTACACTTTCAGTTCGAAGACTGCATTGAATGTGGCACTTGCATGTACGCCTGCGACCAGGGCGCCGTCAGCTGGCACTACCCGGATCCCGAGCAGGGGCGCGGCGTGAATTGGAATTACGGATAAACTTTGCCGAACCAAACGCTTGGATATACCATGGCTTCGTTCCCTTTCAATCCAGACGACGCGTTCCTCTTCGAGTCGATGTTGAAGGAAGAGGATCGCCTGATTATGGAGACGGCGCGCGCATACGCTCAGAGCTGCCTGGAACCCCGTGCGCTTGAAGGCAACCAGCAGGGTATCTTTCACAGGGAAATCCCCCGAGAAATGGGGGAATTAGGCCTGCTGGGCGTGACAGTCGATCCGAAGTACGGCGGCGGAGGCGCCAGTTACACAGCCTACGGACTGATCGCTCGGGAACTGGAACGCGTCGACTCGGCCTACCGCTCGTTCATGTCGGTGCAATCGTCGCTGGTGATGTTTCCCATCGAGAAGTACGGTACCGAAGAACAAAAGCGCAAATACCTGCCGAAGCTGGCCACCGGCGAGTTGATCGGCTGCTTCGGCCTGACCGAACCCGATCACGGCTCCGACCCCGGGTCAATGGAGACGACGGCTCGCCACGTCGACGGGGGCTGGATCCTCAACGGAACGAAAGCCTGGATCACGAACGCTCCTATTGCCGACATCGCAGTAGTCTGGGCCCGCGCCAAGGAGCACCCTGACGACGAAGGCGAAATCATGGGCTTCATCCTGGAGCGCGACATGCCAGGTCTCTCGACGCCGGAGACCAAAAACAAGATGTCGTTGCGGGCCTCCTCGACCGGAGAGATCGTGATGGAAGATGTGTTCGTGCCCGATGCGAACGTACTGCCAGGCGTGCGCGGATTACGGGGACCGTTCTCGTGTTTGAGCAACGCTCGCTACGGGATCGCTTGGGGCACCGTGGGCGCAGCAGAAGACTGCTACCAGCGCACGCGGCGCTATGTACTAGAGCGCACCCAGTTCGGCTACCCGCTGGCGGCCACGCAGCTTATCCAAACGAAGCTGGCCAACATGCTCACCGAGATCACCCAGATGCAACTGCTGGCCTTCCGGCTGGGACAACTGGCCGACGAAGGAAAAGTGACACCTGCCCAGATCTCATTGGCCAAACGCAACAATGCCTTTAAAGCCCTGGAAATCGCTCGCATGGCGCGCGACATGCACGGCGCCAACGGCATCGTGGGTGAGTACCGCGTTATTCACCACATGATGAATCTCGAAAGCGTCAACACCTACGAGGGCACCTACGATATCCACGGTCTGATCCTCGGACGCGAAATTACGGGCATCCAGGCCTTCGTACCACGCGGCAACGACCTTCCCCCGAAGAAAAAACCGGCCCCAGCTACAGCTTCGTAAGCAGCCGTAACACCCACTCGGTTGCCAAGAGACCACCTGCATTGTCTTGCCTGCGCCAGAGATCGGACATCTGGTGGCTTCGACAGGTGTTGCAACGGCTAGCCCTCCTTGTTGGTGTAAACACTCGCTTGAACAAAGCCATGCAACGGATCTCTATATGGGCGATCGGCGCATCCGTCCTGGGCCCTGAGCCATCAAGCAGGTGTTAAGGCCAAAGGCTTTTCCCGCTCAACTTGAATTCACTACCGCAACAATGCAAACAGCGCCACAATTACCCCAATTTGACCTGCCCAGAAGACAAACATCCAGCGCACCAGACTTGCATATCGCTCACTAAGCGCTACCTTTATCTCTTTATCTCCGCAATGTGACCCTTCAGCTTTGCCACCTCCTCCGTAATGCGATTGTCCAGTTGCTTACCCTTTTCGGTTACGCATCGGCTAGAACGTTCTTCCAGGATATCTAGCAGATTATTGCGCTCATGATAGGCCGCTTCATTCAAAAGCGTGATGAGCGCCTCGACACCGTCATCGCCGAGTTTATCACGTAAGACCTTTGGAACGGACAGAATCGCCATAAAGCTGAACATGCAGGAATTACACAGCAGCAAAAATTTACAGATTTACAGAAAAGTTCCTCGCATATCTGAATCGTCTGCCGTTTGTTGTGCCGCTCGAAGGGACCGGACAGGCTCAGTCCGACCCTTCAGAAAGCACACGTTCCAGTCGATGGGCCAGTGCGCGGAAGAACTGGTCGGGATCAAGCCTACGGGTTGTGTCGGCCAGCGCCGCTTCGTCGAATTCCAGCAGCGGGCATATGATGGCCTCCTCTGATACCAGCGCCTTCCCCGTGCGCGTGTTGCCTTCTTCGAGCTGCAGGCGCGCAGCGTCGATTCGTGCCCGGGCATAAGACCGGGCCTGCATCAGCAGCTCCGTGGCATCTTTCCGATTACCTGCCTGCCAGGCCAGGTAGGCTTTAAACACGTAGGCTGGCACGCTGCGGAAGTTCATCGCCAGCACTTTATCAAAAAGCGACGCGGCCTCATCGAAACGTCCTTGCAGCAAGGCCACCTCGCCCAGGTGCAGCACCGGTCCACTGTCCTTGTTCAATGTCAGAGCTTGCTCGAAGGCAGCGCGCGCTGCTTTCAGATCAAATAGGGGGCTCTGGGGATAACACATCTGCAGGCGGCCAAGCTGCATGAAGGCGCGGTTGCTTTGGGGATGTGCAGCGGCCAGCCGTTGCCAGACTTGATAAGCTTCCTCCAAGCGTCCTAGCTCCAAGTAGGTATTGCCCAAGTAGTAAAGTGCATTTTCGTGCAGGCTGTCGAGCATCAGTGCCTGTCGGTACAGTTCTGCGGCGGCTTCGAGTTCGCCGCCGAGGCGACGCTGCGTGGCTTCGCGATACAGTTTCCAGAACTGGACCACACGGGCACGTTCGGCTTCGGCCGAGCCGGCCGACTCCTGAGAGGCCGTATGCGAGGTGCACCCGGCCAGCAGCACCCCGAGCAGTCCGACAAGGATACCCAGGCATCTTGTTATGGCTTTCAGGCGGCTCATATACCCATGTCTTCGACAATACGCACGATCTGTCGGGCCGGCACGTCAGTCAGCACCTGGCGACGGCCGTTGCACGGCCAGATAACTTCGATCGTATCGACACGGGCGGCCTCCCCCAGCCCAAAGTGAGCCACGGGGCTGTTCTGCGACAGGTATGTGCTCTGGGCTCCGAGCTGCTGCACCTGGACCCGATTGCCTGCCACTACCCGCACCCGAGCACCCAGCGCCATGCGATTGCAGGAGTGGCTTTCGAGCGCTACTTCCAGCCAGCTCTTCTGGTTGCCACCCTCGTTTCGGAGCAACACGCCTCGTCCGCCATGATTTACCACAAAAATGTCCACATCGCCGTCGTTGTCGTAGTCGGCAAAGGCGGCACCGCGCCCCACGTAAAGCGAATCGAAGAAGTTACCGCTGACGGCCGACACGTCGTAGAAGCCATCGGCTTCGCGATTCCAGAAGAGCAAGTCCTTCTGGGGCACGAGCAAGTGGGGCTGGTCGCGTTGCTGGAGTGTGCTACCGTTCGTCACAAATAAATCGAGCCGCCCATCGTTGTCATAGTCGAAAAACGAAGTGCCCCACCCCACATAATCGAGCGAGATCTGGCCGAGCCCAAACTGGTCAGCCTCATCGCGGAATCGCAGCGTTCCCTGCTCGCGTAGCAGATTGGTATAGAGGGCATTTTCTTGAGCTACCCAGTGCGTTAGGAAGAGATCGAGATCCGTATCGCCATCCCAATCCCCGACAGCAATGCCCATCGAGCTCCGGTAGTCCGCAACCAGCGCCGGATAGCTCAGGTCTTCGAAGGTACCATCGCCCCGGTTTCGGAAGAATGTATTATCCGACACGTCGTTGGCCACGTAGAGGTCAAGCCAGCCGTCTTCGTCCAGGTCAACCCAGGCGGCGCTGAGCCCCTTGCCTTCTGGATCCGCCACGCCGGCACGAACGGCAATCTCGGTAAACGTGCCGTTGCCGTTGTTTCGGTAGAACAGGTTGCGTTCGGGCTCGAACGTTGTGGGATTGATCCCCGGCGGATTTTCGATATCAAAGCCTAACGCTGAGGGGTCGTTGCTTACAGGCACGTAGCGTACATAGCCGGTGATGTAGAGGTCGAGATCGCCGTCGTTGTCGTAGTCGCCCCAGGAGGCCCCGGTCCAAAAGCCTGCTGGGCCGGCCAGACCGGCTTGCCGGGTTACGTCCGCAAATGTCCCATCGCCCCTGTTGCGGTAGAATACGTTCTGTCCAAAGGCGGTCACTACCAGATCAGGCCAGCCGTCGTTGTCGTAGTCGCCCCAGGCCGCTCCCATACCCCATCCACAGAAGCCCACCCCCGCCGACTCGGTAACGTCGGTGAAGGTGCCATCGCCGTTGTTGCGAAACAGGCGGTTACAGGTGCCGGCCCGACGTCCTTCTTCGGGCGTCATCGAAAGGGGCCCGATGGTATTCACGACATAAAGATCCAGCCAGCCATCCCGATCGTAATCACCCCAGGCCGCTCCCGAGCCCATGTCTTCCGGAATCTGGCTGGTGCGCCGGCCCGCAAAGTGGCGAAAGCGAACGCCGGCCGCCTCCGTCACATCCGCGAACGTCACACGCGGATAGTCCGGCGGGAGCGTCCGCTCTAGGCGGGCCACCACCCCTTCGACTTGTTCGCCCGGACGATACGGCGCCTCGTCCGTGTCGGCCATGCTCCAGACCAGCACGCCTCCGCCAAGACTACCAGCCAGCGCCACACCCAACGCCCATAGCGTCTGGCGCTTCCTGCGCGAAAGTTGTCTCATCGCTTTTAGGGCATTACCTGGATCATCGTCGAATCGGCCGACACCTCCGTTACCGGTGCCGTCAATGTAGTGTCCGGAAATAGGAAGTTGAGTAAGAACTGGTTTACTTTCCGGTAGCAGAGCCGGGCCTTCACGTGCAAACGACGGGCATCACGCGGCACGGTGAACGTGTAACGGGCCTGATCGGCATACCCCGGAAACATAGCCCGCTTGTAGCGTACTCCCACCATTTCCCAGAGGTTGTGCCGGTCAATCAGGTTGCCGTAACGATCCACCGGTTCTGCTTTGAAGATGAAAGATCCTGGTTCAACGAAGCCACGGTCGTCGAGTCGTCCACTGGCGAACACTTCCCTTCCCTGATCGTCGGTTACCCCAAACTCGACCCAAGCCTGGATGATGTCCAGCGGCCCAGTAGGGAAGTCGTGCCCGGCCTTATTGTTCAGCATGACCACTTCGACGGTGACCGTTTCGCCGGGACGGGCATGTTTCGGAGCCAGTGCCTGAATAGGGATGACCGGTCCAGCACGCCACTTGTCAGCAATCTCCGGCACCTCAATCTCACCCCGGAGCCACTTTTCGACAAGCTTTGCATGCTCTTTGCCACCTGGCAGCTCCAGATGGGCCGGAATAAACTGGTTGGCTCCCAGGAAGCGATGGCTGCGGTGCTTGCCGTCGTTGGGCGAGCGGTTGTAGTCAAGCGCATCGCCACGAGCTGGATCGAACGAATCGACCAGCGGCATGTGGCACTCACGGCATTCGATCGTCTTCGTTGGATCCCCCGGATGATTCCAGCGACTCTGACGCCAGTTGTCGTACTGGTTCTGGAGCTGCACCCACCCTACGTTGTTGATCTCCTCATCCACAAACTGTTTATGACAGGCCCCGCAGTACTCCGAGCTTTTAAACATGCGTCGGCTTAGGCTCGCGACGTGATGCTTCGGATAGGCGCGGATTAGGAAGTTACTAACCAGCACACCAAAGCCACTCGTGTCGCGTTCAAACAGATAGGGCTCCGGAGCATGAATTACGTAGTCTGCATTGCCCCGCACGTCCACCTCATGAATCGCGTGACAGGCCACACACGAGACCCCTTCATGCAGACCAACCGGATTCGTTAAGTCGTCGCGGAAGAGGTTCTTCGTGCCGCTAAAAAGCGAGATCGGATCATGGCAGCCGCCACAGTAGCGAGTCGATTCGGCCCCGTTCTGCGTCCCCATCACGTGCTGTATGCGTCGAAACACGGGATCGACTGCTGCATAGCGGTGTGCGCTGGGCAGCCATTCTTGGTAGATCTGCTCATGACAACCCGATCGTCCACATGAAGCCGAACCACCCAGTATTTCGGCCGGAATGGCCTTGTTGTTCTCGGTGCGGGCCAGACTCGGGGCGAAAGGACGGTCGGGGCCATAGAGGTAGCTGTAGTCCGGCGGAAAATCGACATAGCGGGCCGGCGCCCGATAGACATAGGCCAGCACTACAACCACGACGAACAGCCCCAGCGTCAACGCCGTCACCGCCGTCGAAAAATGTCGCTGCGCCACCAGCACCGGACGGATCGCCTCGCGCTTGCGGGCGCGATGGTCGCGCACCATGATCCAAACCACGTGCGGCACGACCGTAGCGATCAGTGCAAACGTGGACCAGAGGTGCACCCGGCTCCAGCCGTAGTGGATACGCGTGCCCCAGAGCGCCTGCCCCGTCAGCACCAGTCCTGATCCGATCGCCACCAGTGTGGCCACCATCCCCCCATAGCCAAGCACCACGATGTGATTCCAGGGCATGCGCCGGTAGATCCACCAGTGCCGCACCTGATACCATAAATAAGGCACCGTGAAAACCAATCCACCTGCCGTGTGCAACAGCACGATGAACTGACCGGGCACGCTGAACGGCAAAAGATAGATGGCCAGTCCGCTCAGCGTTTCAAACAGCAACAGGCCACCTATGCACCACAGCAAACGGTGCTGCCATTCACGGACACGGGGATGATCGGGCTGCATGATTTCCTTAAACAAAAATAAATTTAATCGTCTTTTGTCTTCATACAAAAGATAAATGCCGGATGTCCTGGCGTCAAGAGACCGCTGCTACTCCATTGCGTTGGGGTAGCCTGCTGGTGCTGTGCAAGCCCTGAGGCCTTCCGGCAGCGGCTTTTCGTAAAAAAACATCTCGGAAAGACACGCGGCCGGTGTTGCCAACATTGCATACGCTTGTAACAGCTGGGTTGGCTGCCGGGGCGCTTTGAGGTCCCGATGCTTGCCGGCACGGGCAGCACGTTGGGGACGCGCGCCTCATTCCAAACAAAAAGGGAGGCATGGAATTTTTGACCAACCTGATGCGCTCCCTGCCCATCGCGCTGCCGATCGTTGCCCTGCTGACGCAGATCAGTCTGTTGCGGGATTCTTCTCGCACTGCTCTGGTCGATCCCATTGAGGCACTTCACCCAAAACAATCCTTATCATTAAGCAAAAAAATCAAATTCTCTTTCTTTTTGAGGAGATATTATTTTACGATTTTAAAAATTATATAAAGCCTATTGACATTTAAATAAATCTGGTATATATTCCAAAACGTCTTACTAAGTAAATAAAAATACTCAATTAACCAACTTTTTTAAAAAATCAAACCTGGAGCGTACGTATGGCGCCACCACTAATCACGGAGATGCCGGTTGAGACCCGGCAGGAAGCCATCCAAAAGGTGTTTGCGTTGATCGAAAAGGAAGGGGCGCAAATGGTCGACATTCGCTTCGTCGACTTTCTGGGCCAGCAGCAACACTTTTCGATCCCGGCCGATCAGTTTGAGCCCGATCACTTTGATGAGGGCGTAGGCTTTGACGGTTCGTCGATCCGCGGCTGGAAAAGCATCCATGAATCGGACATGCTGGTCATTCCAGACCCAACGACTGCCTTCATGGATCCATTCTATCAGCACAAAACCGTCGTGCTGATTGGTGAAATCCACGAACCCGGCACGCTGGAGCCCTTCCAACGCTGCCCAAGAGGGATCGCCCGCCGCGCAGAGCAGTTCCTGAAGCAGTCGGGCATCGCCGATGTGGCCTATTTCGGACCGGAAGCGGAGTTTTTTGTGTTTGACCACGCCTCGTTCGACGAAGGCCCTAACCACGCTTTCTATAAGATCGACTCGGACGAAGGTGCTTGGAACCGGGGCCGGCACGACAGCCTGGGCTATAAGCCCACAACGAAGGGGGGTTACTTCCCGGTACCACCAACCGACTCGTTGCAGAACCTGCGCGCCGAGATGGCGCTGCACATGGAAGCCATCGGCATTCCGGTTGAGTGCCAGCACCACGAAGTGGCCTCCGGTGGCCAGTGTGAGATCGACTTCCGCTTCCAACCGCTGCTGAAGTGCGCCGACCTCTTGATGAACTACAAGTACATCGTCAAGAATACGGCCTGGAAGTACGGCAAGACGGTCACCTTCATGCCCAAGCCAATTTTCGGCGACAACGGCTCGGGCATGCACACACATATCTCGCTCTGGAAGGAGGAACAACCGCTCTTCTTCGGTGGTGGGTATGCCGGTCTGAGTCAAGAGGCGCTCTGGTTTATCGGCGGCATTCTGCACCACGCGCCGGCCATCATTGCCTTCACGAACCCGACGACGAACTCCTTCCGTCGGCTGGTGCCGGGCTTCGAGGCCCCGGTGAACTTAGTCTATTCGGCCCGGAACCGCAGTGCCGCCATCCGCATCCCGGTTTACTCGAACAGCCCCAAGGCCAAGCGGATCGAGGCCCGCTTCCCGGACCCCTCCTGCAATCCATACCTGGCCTTCTCGGCGCTCCTGCTGGCAGGACTGGACGGTATCCGCAACCAGATCGATCCAGGCCAGCCAGTCGACAAGGACATTTACCACCTGTCACCCGAGGAGCAGGCTGCTCTACCGCAGGCGCCCAAGTCACTCGAAGAGGCACTTGAAGCGCTCGAAAAAGACCACGAATTCCTGCTGGAGGGCGGCGTCTTCACCGAAGACGTGATCGAGGCCTGGATCCGGTACAAGTACGACAACGAAGTGCAACAGCTCCGGATGCGCCCGCATCCGTATGAGTTTTCGCTGTACTTCGACGTGTGAGTGATCGTACCGCAACCACTAAGCGGGCGGCTGCGCGCTGACAGCCGCCCGTTTTTTTAGCCCAGCAGCCGGCGCCAGAGGGCGCGGCCCACGAAACGGAGCCGGTCGCCGGTTGGGAAGCGCTCGAGCACGGTCTTTACCACGCCCTGCGTGAAGCGCGTGCGGCGGCTGTAGTCGATCGGCACATCCACCACCACAACTTCACCGCTCTGCGCCCATGCAAGCGCCTCGCGCAGCGCCCGCTCTAGCGCGGTCGGTTCCCTCTGCAGGCGGACATAACGGGCGCCTACCGCATGGGCCATTCCGTCGAGCCGCACCTCACCGATCACAGTACAGGTCTTCCGGTTATAGGGGATCTCCTGCCCCTGGGAGATCTGGCTCAACTCGCCATCGTGAAAGACGCAGCAAACTACCCCGACACCCGCACGCCGGGCCGTGAGCAGCTCTAGACCGGTCATCAGGAACGCCCCGTCTCCTACGACGGCCACCACTGGTCGATCGGGCTGCGCCAGCTTCGCGCCCACGGCTGCCGGCACAGCGTACCCCATGCAGTTAAAGTCGGTCGGCACGATGAGTGTGCGCGGACGCCGCACCTCGAACAGCTCGGCCGTCAAGTAGGTGTGGTTGCCGTCGTCCACCGTCACGATGGCCTCGTCGGGCAACACGGCCCGCAGTGCATCGAAAAACCGGACGGGATTGACCCGTGCGCCGCTATCGTGCTGGTACCATTCTTCTCGATAGGCCTGTTTGTCGGCACGGATCTGGCGGGCGACTGCCTCCCGCCGCACCTGGTGATTCACGCCCAGAGCCCGGAGCGCCTCTAGCAGGCGAGGGAGCACCACGCGGCTGTCGCCCCTAATGGCCACACGTGCCGGATAGTTGGCACCCAGCACCTCGGGATTCAAATCGATGTGCACAAGCGCCTCAGGCACCCGCACCCCGAAACTTCCGGTGGGAATCTCGGCAAAGCGCGTTCCCACGGCCAGCAGTGCATCGCAGTCTGCAAAGGCCCGTTCGGCCGCCGGCACAGCCGCCCGCGAAAATCCCATGCCGGCATGCAGCGGATGGTTGCCCGGAAAAGCGCTCAATCCCTGCAGCGTGGTCGCCACAGGCGCCCCCAGCCGCTCGGCGATCTCGATAAGCGATTCGGTGGCATCGACGGCTCCCCAGCCGACGAAAATACCTGGCCGCGCTGCTTCGGCCAGCACCCGAGCGGCTTCTTCGATCAGCGCGTCGTCCGGCGCATCCGGCAGCGGTGGTGGCGCGGGCGCGGGCAACTCCGACACTTCGTCTTGGAAGAGCTGCACGTTGACAGGCACTTCGACGAAAACGGGACCAGGCACGCCCGAAACGGCCGTCCGGTACGCCTCGAAAATGGTCGGCAAGATCTCCGTGTGCCGTGTCACGCGCCAGAATCCCTTTGTGACGGCGCCTACCAGCTTTTCCTGATCGATCTCGTGCAACTGAAAGCGATAAGGAATGTCCGTACGGATACCGCCCGATATGACCAACATCGGCACGCCTGCCAGATAGGCCTCGCCCATGCCCCCCATGGCCAACGCTGCGCCGGCTGCCGGCACGATGGCAAGCGCCCCCACGCGGTCGGGCGCCACTCGGCTGACGGCGTCGGCCATGAAGGCACCCCCGCCTTCGTATGTGACAAGCACAGGCCGCACGCGCTCACTTCGGCCCAGCTCGTCGTATAATTCTGTCACGTGCACGCCCGGAATGCCAAACGTAAACGGCACAGGCAATTGCTCCAGAGCGTATCGGATCAACCAGGCTCCGCTTTTCTTGGGCATGGCGCTTTGCTCGGTTTAGATTAAAGATGCTGGGCTGTGGTGCGTGCCGTGAGGATGCACCCGCCCAGAAACGTTCCTTCCAGTGAGCCCTGGCCGTGCATGCCACCTCCCCCGAATCCAGCTGCTTCGCCGACGGCATAGAGGCCGGGAATCGGCGTATCGTCCGGCCGCAACACGCGACCTTCCAGGTCGGTCTTGAGTCCACCCAGGCTCTTTCGGCTTAGGATGAAGCAGCGAATTGCAATCAGCGGGCGGGCTCTCGGGTCAAGGATCGGTTGGAAGCGGCACAGTCGGAGTCGATCGGCCCGATAGGTGCGGAAGTTCATCAGCCGCCGGAGCTGTTCGTCGTTGAAAAAGGCCGGGCCGCGGGCGATCATCGCGTCGTAGGCTTGCATATCGCGCAGCATGCCTTCGCCGTCGATTTGGAGTCCAAATAGACTGCGGGCGTTCATGCCGTCGATAAGTGCTTCGGGCGTGTCGGCTACGACGAAATCGTCTGGACATTCGTCGATGAGGCGTTGCACGAGTCGGTGGTTGCCGCGCACCAGCTCCCAGAGCATGCGCAGGCGTTTCTTGTAGCGGAACGCTTCCATGTAATCGCAGCCCGAGACGGCCAGCTCCCGCACAGCGATCTTGTAATTGAGCACGAGCCAGCTGTACTGGCCGGGCTGTCGGAGTATTTGCTCGACGAGCCAGCGCGTGTCGGTGTAGCCCACCAGCGGTGGCGGTCCGATGCGTCGACCGTGCGCGTTGCACCAGAGCGCCGAGCGCGGCGGTACCAGACTCAGGCCGTCGTTGGGACGGCGCCGTGTCGGATGGTGCACGCCGGCCGCATAGTGCCATTGCAGGTCCAGGTGCGTCAGGTGCGCGCCGAGCGCGGCCGCGCGGTCGTGCAGCAGGCCGTCGGCATAGCGATGCGCGCCGTTCAGTAGTTTGCGGGGTGGCGCGCCCCAGGGTTGGTACCAGTGCGCCCTGAGCTTGCTCAGGTCGCCTCCGCAGATGCCGCCCGAAGCCACCACCACAGCTGCGCCCCGCGCTTCGAAGGCGGGTCCGTCCGGCTCCACTCTTCCGATAGCACCCACTACACGGCCGCCCTCCTGCACGAAGTCCGTCACGGCATGTCGAAAGTGCAGCGCAAGCCGATGCCTGCTTGGATGCGCTTCCAGCGCCGCGATAACACGGGCAGCAATCTCGTAGCCCGTACCCCAGGCGATATGCCAGCGCGGCACCGAATTGAGCGGCTCGTAAAGACCCCGCTCGGGCCAGTTTACCAGGGGCAGAAAGCGCACGCCCAATCGGTCCAGAAACTCGAAGATGAGCGGAATGGAACGCTCGCAATAAAGCTGGGCCCAGCGGCGCGGCCAGTGATCCTCGGGACCGAAGCGGGCGCAGCGTTGCCAGTCGCGCCAAGCCAGCTCCGGGCTGTCCTTGATGCCCAGCCGCCGCTGGTGCGGCGTGTCCACCAAAAAGACGCCGCCAAACGACTCACGGGCCAGCCCTCCCAGCCGCTCGGGTTCGTCGCGGTCGAGCAACACCACGCGACGGCTCTTTTCGAGCAGTTCCAGCGCGGTCACCAGCCCGGCCAGCCCTCCCCCCACGATCACCACATCGGCTTCGTAGCGAAGCGATTGCATCGGAATGCTTGCAGGAATACAGGATTTGTTGGAATTTACCGCCGTGCTTTCACCTTTGCAACGAACCTTCACGAAGGCCTATGCCCACCGAAGACGCACGCCAACGCATCGGCCCCATTCTGGAGCGCCTCCGCGAAGCCTACACAGAGGCCACCACCGAACTCCGCTGGTCTAATCCGTTCGAGCTGCTCATCGTAACCGTGCTCTCGGCACAGACCACCGACAAAAAAGTCAACGAAGTTGCGCCGGAGCTTTTTCGGCGCTATCCGACAGCCGAAGCGCTGGCGCGGGCCAATCCGGAAGAACTCGAACCGCTCCTTCGGCCGCTCGGCTACTTTCGTCAGAAGGCTCGAACTATTGTTCATCTGGCCCGTCGGCTGGTCGAGCATCATGGCGGCGAAGTGCCATGCAGCATGGAAGCACTGACCGCGTTGCCGGGCGTAGGTCGCAAAACGGCTGCCATCGTGTTAGGGACCGCCTTTGGCATTCGTGAGGGGATCGCTGTCGATACGCATGTCCGTCGCGTCGCGCAGCGCCTGGGATTGACTACCCATAAGACGCCTGACAAAATCGAACAGGATCTGATGGCGCTGGTGCCTCGCGAGGACTGGACGTGGTTTGGCCACGCCATCGTGCTGCACGGTCGCTACGTGTGCCTGGCCCGCCGCCCTCGCTGCAGCCAGTGCGTCTTGACTGACGTATGTCCGCATATCGGCGTGACCGTAGCCGCCTGACTCACATTAGCTGGCCCAGAAGGCATCTTTGAAATGCTCGATCTCCGGCGGACGATCGTCGTGCCATACGATGGCGATCACGTCGAAGCGACAACGGGCCTGCTGCAAGTGATGCTCGTACAGATAGGCGCGCGCCGCCCGAATCAGGTGGCGCTGCTTTTCGGGCGTGATGGCTTCTTCCGGACGCCCGAAGCCCAATCCCCGTCGGGTTTTCACTTCAACGAAAACGATCTCACCCCCGTCTTCAGGACGCGGAGCCGGCTCAAAGCAAACCAGGTCGATCTCCGCCCGTTCGAAGCGGTACTGGCGCGTCAGGATCCAATAGCCCTGCTTTTCCAGATAGGCCGCGGCCAGTTCCTCGCCGCGCGTGCCGATCGTGTGCGTGTTCATAGGTCTTGCAGAAGTCGGATTGGGGCATGAACGAAAGCGCTCGGGATCCCGTTTCACGCGTGCGCATTCGATGCGTCCTGTTCATAGCTTACGTAAAAAAATAGCCCGTATGGCATGGCGACCCAACCGATCCCCCTCATTACCCTGACCACCGACTTCGGCACGCGCGATGCCTACGTGGCGGCCATGAAAGGCGTGCTGCTGAGCCTGGCCCCGCAGGCCCGGCTCGTGGACATCACCCACGAAATCCGCCCGCAGGATGTGATGGAGGCAGCGTTCGTCCTCCGAGAGGCCGTGCCGTACTTTCCACCGGGCACCATTCACCTGGTGGTCGTCGATCCGGGCGTGGGTACTGCACGCCGCGCCGTCGCCCTCCGCCATGGCATGCACTGGTTTGTGGGGCCTGATAATGGTTTGTTCACCCTTGTGCTGGGCACCGAACAGCCCGAGGAACTCGTCGAACTCAACCGCCCTGAGTTCTGGCGCACGCCCACGCCCAGTCAGACCTTCCATGGACGCGACATCTTTGCACCGGCCGCTGGCCATCTGGCCGCCGGGCGCTCGCTCCAGGAGATCGGTACGCCGCTGGAGCAGCTGACGACTCTTCGCTGGATGGAACCTTCAGCCAGCAACGAAAGCCTGCACGGCTGGGTGGTCCATGTGGACCGCTTCGGCAATTGCATTACAAACATTTCGCGCGCTCTATTTGAACGCTACCGGGCGGGTCGCCCGTTCAAATGCTACGTAGGCAGCACGCCGTTCACACAGGTGCAGTCTACCTACGGAGCGGTCGCCCAGGGCGAGGCGCTGCTCCTGTTTGGCAGCAGCGACTTTCTGGAAGTTGCTGTCAACGGCGGCAACGCCGCCGAGCTGCTTGGCATTCGCCAGGGCACGCCCGTCCACATTATCTTTGAACAGAAACCATCGCGCTCATGAATTCCCCGAAAGCCACGCCGCGAGCGCTGCTCGCCCATCTGGATGAACTCTACCGGCTGGCGCAACTGCTGACGTCAGACGCAGACGCGGCCGCCCGGTTGGTACGGGACGTGTACCAGGAAGCGCTGGCGTCGCCACCGTCGGCCAACGAGACCCGGACCTTTCTGGTGGCACGCTTGCTCCAGCATGCCCGGCTTACCGAAAACGCCGACGCTCCTGCCCTGGCCACCCGCCGGGAGCTGGCCGAAAGTATGCTGGGCCGGGTACTCCCGGCCGTGGTGGCTCTGCTACCGGTGCGGGATCGGCTCTGGCTTTACTTGTGTGACGTGCTGGCGCTGACGCCCGAGACGGCCGCCACGCTGCTGGAAGATACGCCGGAAGGATACGAACGGGCCCACGAGGCACTCCGCGCGACCCTCCGTCGGTATCTGACCCCTGGGCAGTTTGCCCTATTGGAATTTGGAGTGCCTGAAGAACAGATCCGCACACACCTGCAGCAGGCCCTGCATCGCCTGCTGCAGCCACCGCCCGGTGCGCTGCGCACGGAGCTATTGAACCTGGGCAGTGGTGAGGCGCCGGTTTCTGACAGGCCATCCCGCTCCATCACACGCCATCCGGTCACCCGTGTGCTCGTGGCGCTGCTAATTGTGCTGCTGGCCGGCTTGCTGGGATGGCTGGCCTGGCAGAGCACGCGCCCCAACGGATCGCCCTCCTCCACCCATTCTTCCGATCTGATTCGCCGCTCCGTAGAACTGGTCGCCTCGCTGTCCGTCGAGCAGCCACTGACGCGCCCCGCCGAAGCCGAACGCTATCTGGCGCGGCAGGGCTGGCGCGTAGTTGTCCCCGACATCGCCGACGCCCGGCTCGTCGGCCTGGCGCAGGCGCCGGTACTCCCGGACCTGAGCGTGCCCGTTCTGCTTTTTGAAGACCGAACCAGCGGCCGCACCCTGGCCATTTATCTTTACAGCTATGCCCTGCTGGACCGCTATCGAGATCGGCTGACGCTCGACGCTGACGTGCTTCGCCAGATCGAAGAAGAACAGCACTTCGATCTGCACGTGCTGGGCCGTCAGCAGGTGCTCGTCTGGCGCTACCGGGACGACATCTACGTAGCCGTCACCGAAGGAGACGCGGCCACATTGCGCGAACGGATCGTGTTTCCCTCGTAAAACGCCTCAGCGTAGCGGCAGCGTGATGCGAAACGTCGAGCCCTGGCCAGGCCGCGACTGCACCAGTGCAATGGTACCGCCATGATAATCTTCCACGATGCGCTTGGCCAGGCTGAGCCCCAGACCCCAGCCCCGTTTTTTGGTGCTGTAGCCTGGTCTGAAGATGTTTTTCCAGTGGCGTCGGTCGATCCCGCGTCCGGTGTCTTGCACCTCGATCTGCACCACATCGCCTTGCACGCGGACACGCACGTCGATGCGGCCGTCCGGTCCTTCGATAGCATCCAGCGCATTCTTGAGTAGGTTCTCGATCACCCACTCGAACAGCTCGGCATTGAGCGGCAGCCGAACATCTTCAGGCACCGCCACAGTGAGCGTCACCTGCTTGCCCAGGCTGGGCATGCGACGCCGGATGTAGTCGGCCGTGCTCTGGATGACCGGGGCCAGCGGCTGCACCTCGAGCCGGGGCAGCGAACCAATCTCCGAAAAGCGTTGCGCCACCCGTTTGAGCCAGTCAATGTCCTTTTCGATCTCGTCGAGCGCTTCGCGTTGCTGGTTGGGCGTAAGGCTGTCGGTTCGGAGCAGCTCTACCCAGCCCATCAGGCTGGAAAGCGGGGTGCCGAGCTGATGGGCCGCCTCTTTAGCCATGCCCACCCAGAGGCTCCGCTGCTCGCTACGGCGTACGTACGAAAAGCCCAGATATCCTACTAAAATGAACAGGCCCACGACAAAGAGCTGCACGTAGGGAAACAGTCGGAGCTGGCGGATTAGCCGCGACTCGCCGTAGTGTACCTGTTGGACCAGCTCGGTGTCGTCAAAACGGATCCGGATAGGGATAGGTCGATGGACCCGATCCATTTCGGTCACCAGTTCACGCAGGCGGGCGATGGCCCGGACCGAGTCGGCAGGCGTCAAGCCGGCAAACGATTCAGGGACAGGTACATTCCGCCAGAAAAGCGGCTGCAGACCGGTCGAATCGGTGATGATAGCGGGAATGTCGAAGGTTCCTTCGAGCACGATCGCACTGGCAAGCGTCAGGTCGAACGTGGGCGGCATGGTGCGCGCCCAGGCCAGCGCCGCCCGGTAGCGGGCCATCTGGTCCAGCGCCTTTGTATCCCCAAGTTGACCGAGCCACGCTTCCAGCTCCTGAAATGCATCAATATACGGATTGACGTGCTCGGTCCTAGTTAGTTGCTCCTGGGCCGCTGCCCAGAGCCGCACCAGAAACTCCTCACGCTCGCGTAGCCGATTGGCCAGCCAGTTCGTGTAGGCCACCGAGGCTACTGCAATCGCCACAGCAGCCAGCACCAGTCCCAGCTTCAGATTGACCGAAAGACGATAGGCCTTCATGCTGCTGGCAGTTCACCTTCCAGAAAAACGAAACAGGCGCCCATGGGCAGGCGCCTGTTTCCAACCGAGCAAATGCGAAACGGTTCAAAACGAAAGCCGCCACCCCGACAGCTTTCACGCTGAGGCCGGGATTACGGCCCGGCCGTTCCAGATGGTTTGCTCCCGCTTGGGGCCAGTCGAAATCAGGCTGATGTCCACGCCGGTAAAGCGGGCAATGAATTCCAGATAGCGCCGGGCCGCCTCGGGCAGGTCCTCCAGCCGGCTGGCGCCCGTGATGTCTTCGTGCCAGCCGGGCAGCACCTCGTAGAGGGGTTCGACTTTTTCGAGCGTCTGCGCCTCGCTTGGGAAGCGCTGGCTGACCTTGCCGTCGTACCGGTAGCGGGTGCAGACAGGCAATTCGTCGAAGCCTGTGAGCACATCCAGTTTCGTGACGGCCAGCTCTGTAAAGCCGTTGATCATCGACGAATAGCGGAGCGCCACCAGGTCGAGCCATCCGCAACGGCGTGGTCTTCCGGTCGTGGCTCCATACTCGTGCCCTACCTCGCGCAGCCGCTTGCCGATCTCATTGTCCTGTTCGGTCGGGAACGGTCCGTTGCCCACGCGGGTGCAGTAGGCTTTGACGATCCCGATGATGCGCGTGATGGCTGTGGGCGGAATGCCCAGTCCTGTGCAGCAGCCACCGACCGTCGGGTGGCTGGAGGTCACGTACGGGTAGGTGCCGAAGTCCACGTCGAGCAGCGAGCCCTGGGCTCCTTCGGCCAGGATATGCTTGCCCTCGCGCAAGGCCCGGTTCAGATATTCAGCCGTGTCGGTGACGTACGGGTCGATCAGCTTGTCGAACTCGACGTATTCCTCGATGATTGCGTCCACGTCAAGCGCCTCGGCCTTATAGACCTCGCGCAGGATAGCGTTTTTCTCCTCGATGGCCTGCTTGAGCTTCTTGTGGAGCACGTCCCGGTCGAGCAGATCTACCACGCGGATGCCCGTACGGGCGAACTTGTCCATATAGGCAGGGCCGATACCGCGACCGGTCGTACCAATCGCATCGGCGTCGCGGAAGCGTTCGCGCGCCTCTTCCAATTTGCGGTGGTAGGGCATAATCAGGTGAGCGTTGTGCGAGATCAAAAGCCGCCCCTCTACCTCGTAGCCCAGCGAACGAATCATGCGAATCTCTTCGAGCAACGCTACCGGATCGAGCACAACGCCGTTGCCAATCACACAGGTGACGCCTTCGTGAAAGATGCCGCTGGGCACCAGATGCAGGACGAAGGTTTTGTCGCCCCAGCAAATCGTATGACCTGCATTAGCGCCCCCCTGGTAGCGGGCGACGATGTCCACGTCCTGGCTGAGCAGATCGACGATCTTACCTTTGCCTTCGTCGCCCCACTGGCTTCCGATGACAACCGTTACCGGCATTGCTGGATACCTTTGGTTCTGCAATCAAAACAAACATGGCAAAGGCGACGGCTTCGTACCGTCGCCTTTGAACCGCAAGGGCAGTTTGCCATGCAGTTCAGGTGGCCTGCTCCACCGGAACCGGCGGATCGGTCTCGAAACTTTTGATTGCTTCCTCCACCGAATCGTAATGTTTGAAAACCGTGATCAGCTTCGTGATCATCAGCAGCGACTGAATGCGGTCGGCTACGTTGGCCAGGCGCAGGTCCCCACCGGCGTTACGCAGCGAGGTCAAGGCACTGATGAGCATCCCCAGCCCGCTGGAGTTCATGAACTTCACCTTTGACAGATCCACCACCACATTTTTCTTGCCTTCCCGAATCAGCTCATGGATTTTCTCGTGGAGTTTGACGCCGTCCGGGCCGCCCATCACGTTGCCTTTCAGCGTGATGACAACCGCATTGTAGTATTCCTCGATAGAGAAGTTCATTGTTTTTACCGGTTTAAGTTAATGAGCTGTTGCCAGACGAGACCGTGCAGCCGCCCGCGCCCGCAGCTCGATCACCACGGGCGATGCCACAAAGATCGACGAATACGTACCGATAACGATACCCACAATCAGCGCAAACGAAAAGCCTCGCAACACTTCTCCTCCGAATATAAAGAGGACCACGACAACCAGCAAGGTCGTGCCTGCGGTGATGATCGTGCGACTCAGCGTCGTGTTGATCGACAGATTCACCACCTCCTCAAACGGCTTCGTCTTGAAGATGTTCGTGTACTCGCGGATGCGGTCGAAAACGACCACGGTGTCGTTGAGCGAGTACCCTACGATGGTAAGGAAGGCGGCGATGATCGTTTGATCGATTTCCAGTGAGAACGGCAACCAGCCGTGCAGCAAAGAAAACAGCCCGAGCGTGATGAGCACGTCGTGAAAGAGTGCCAGCACAGCGCCCAAGCTGAAACGCCACTCGAAGCGAATCAGGATGTAAACAAAGATAACGAGCAGTGCGCCCAAGACTGAGTAGATGGCGCCGCGCTTGAGATCTTCGGCAAAGCGCGGCCCAACGATGTTCGTCTGCACCACTTCGGGTTGTGTTCCTGGGAAGCGCTGACGGATTGTTTCGACGATCTGCTGTTGCATTTCGTTAATGTCTCCCTCGGCCGCCACCCGGATCAGGATGTCCTCGCCGAAGGTCTTCACTTCAGGTTCTGCGCCGAGTACAGGGGTTAGTGCTTCACGAATGGCGGTAGCCCCGGGCTCCGTTGCCCCGCTTATGATGAATTCCATACCTCCCTTGAAGTCGATGCCCGGCTCCAACCCGCGCGTAACCAGCGATACCAGGCTCAGCAGCATGAGCAGTCCGGAGAAGACGTAGGCCTTCCTCCGGTGCTGCACGAACGGGTAATTGGCGTTTTCGAAGATCCGCATGGTTGTTTGCTCCAGTTTGGTTAGCCCACACTGACCATTAGCTTCCGCTCCAGCACCAGGTAGTCGAAAATGATCCGCGTGATCACAATGGCGCTGAAGAGCGAAGCGGCAATCCCGGCCATCAGCGTGACGGCAAAGCCCTGAATGGGCCCAATGCCGAACGAATACAGGATTACGGCTGTGAAAAACGTGGTGATGTTTGCGTCGAAGATGGCACTGAACGACTTCGCGTAGCCCAGATCGATGGCTGCCCGAAGCGTTTTGCCCGTAGCCTGTTCTTCGCGAATGCGCTCAAAGATGAGCACGTTCGCGTCGACGGCCATCCCGATGGTCAACACAATACCAGCAATACCCGGTAGCGTCAGCGTGGCCTTAAATGCGGCCAGAATGCCCAAAATAAAGATGATATTGAGCATCAGCGCCAGGTCGGCAATCATGCCGCCCGTACGGTAGTAGAAGATCATAAATAGCACGACCAGTAGGAGTCCGGTAAGTACCGAGCGCAAACCGGCTCGTATCGACGCCTCTCCCAGGCTGGGCCCGACCGTCCGTTCTTCAATAATGTCTACAGGCGCCGGCAGCGCACCGGACTTGAGCACGGTCACGATGTCCTGGGCTTCCTCCTGCGAGTCTAGTCCCGTAATCGACGAGCGGCCGCTCGGAATGCGTTCGTTGACCACGGGATAGGAGTAGACCACGTTATCGAGCACGATGGCGATATGCTTACCCACGTTGGCTCCGGTCAGGCGGGCCCAGATGCGGGCACCCTCCGAGTTCATGGTCATCGACACCTGGGGCCGGTTCAGTTCGTCGAAATCGACGCGAGCATCCGTGATCACTTCGCCAGTTAGCTCCACTTCTTCCCGCACGCCCAGCAGGTAGTAAAGCGGCCGGCCCTGCTCATCGGTACCCACCGGATTGGCGGTATAGAGCAATTCGATCCCGGTCGGCAACAGCGCCTGCACCTCGGGATTGCTGAGCAGGCGGTTCACCTTGGCCGTGTCGGGTCCAGCCACTACGCCAAATACGACCCCCTGCCCCACCGGCTGCATGACAGCCAGGAGCGGGTTGCGTGGACGCTCGGGCGACGGTTGCTCGCCCAGCAGTGCGGCCAGCGAAGTGTCGGCTGTGGCCGTGTCGGCGGCTGCCAGCGTATCAGATGCCGCCGTCGTGTCGGGTTCGTAGTAGGCGATAATGTCCTGGAGGGCCGCCTGCAACAGTTGCGGGTCGGCCATCAGGCGAAACTCCAGCCGGGCCGTTCCCCGTAGCAGCCGCCGCACCCGCTCGGGATCATCTACACCCGGCAGCTCGACCACAATACGGCGGGTGCCCTGCTTCTGAATGACCGGCTCCGTCACGCCATAGCGGTCTACACGGTCACGAATGATCGATATGGCGCGGTTAACTGCCTCTTCAGCTTGCTGGCGCAAGTAGGCAGCCACTTCTTCGTTCGAGGAGCGCCGCGTAATGCCGGCGTCCGGATTTCGGAAGTAGCGCGACAGCCGTGCGTTGGGATCGCGCCGCTCGAACTCCTCCACAAAGGCATCGATTAACGACACATCGCCGGAGCGGGCACGCTCAATGGCAGCCGCCAACACTTCTTCGAACGTCTCGTCCACGTCGGTGGCCAGCTCGCGAATCAGCGCGTCGACCCGCACTTCAAGCGTCACGTGCATGCCGCCCTGCAGGTCGAGCCCCAGCTTTAGGGCCTTTTCCCGTAGGTTCTGGATCGTCCCATAGTTGGCTTCGATGAAGGCGGCTCGCTCCTCTTCCGGCATACGGTTAAGCTTGCGCTGCAATAGCGCATACCGAACGGTCGGGTACAGGTAATACCCGCAGAGCAACAGCAGCGCCAGGGTCACCCCTATTTTAAATCCGTTGCGTTTCATGGCTTTTGTCGATGATTCTGATCAACAAGATTCGCCAACATTAGCGCAGAGCACACAGGCGCTCTGCTGTAAACAAACAAGCAAAAGGAACGACGGCCCCTACGGCCCCATCGGAAGAATGGCACCGAACAGAAAGGTATTCGGCAAAAAGGCCGGTACGTCGCATGCGGCCGGTAGCGATAGCAAGGGAAGGCGCTCCCCAACGTCTGGGTTGCTGGAGAGAACGGCCGAGGCAATGCGCTGCAGGCTTGCCAGGAGGGCACCGCTGCTCGCCTGCAGCAGTGGGGTTAGGATTGGCTCCGCCACCAGATGGGACACCAATCCCAGCAGCCAGGCCAGCACAACGTCGTCTGAGGCTTCAGCCGGAAGCTCCAAGGCCGCACGGACGGCTGCCCCTCCTTCTTGCTGCCCGCAGGCCTGTAGAAACGCCCGCACAAACGCCTCCAGGGTGGCAGGCTGCTCGGCAATTGCTTCTTGAAGCCCTTCCTCCAACAACGAATCGGCCAGCCTCCCCCAAAGTTGCACGCGCAGCCAGACGGCATACGAGGCGCTGGAGACTGGCCAGAGCGGACGCACCGTACCGACCAGCAGCGCCAGCGCAAGCCCCAGGCTCACGCCACGCAACATGCCAATATGCCGCAATCGTTTCATCGTTGTACCAGGCAACCGCCGCCTAATTTACAGCCCAGCATGGGCGGGGTCAACGGCCGGGCTTGAGCGTTCGGCGAAAACAGAGATGACACATAGCTGTCACCCCCTGTTACCTACCATACGGGCACATCCCCTTCAACCAGACCGGATAGCGTCATGAACGACCGCCCGCGTCACATTGCCGAACTGCTACCGGGTGTTCTAGAGCACCTCCGGATCGTCACCCAAGCGACTTTGCCAGAGGCGCTCCAGCAGCCAGTCGCCAAACGGGTTCATCCAGCAACTCATCGGATGGCAAAGGTGATCTCCACGCGCGCCCGCACCTCAATTTCGCCGGCTGCATAGGCCTCAGGCTCAGGTGCCACCTCGGCCGTGCGCAGGGCGGCCACGTCGGCCTGCCAGAGCGGTCGCGGAAATTCGAGGGCCTGCTCGGTGATTCGGATCGGATCGCCCACCTCCCGATTCAGTTCAGCCAGCACCTGTCGGGCTTTGTCGCGAGCGTTGCGAACGGCCGCCTGCAGCGCTGCCAGCTGCACTGTCTCCCGGTTCGAGATCTCATACTGAATGCCCTGTAGCCGGTTGGCACCCTGCTGCACCACACGGGCCACCACCTCGGGCAGCAGATCGAGACTGTCTAACTCGACGCGCAGCATGCGCTGCACCTCGTAGCCCTTTTCCTCCCAGCGCCGCAAATCCGGGTTGTATTCTCGCACTGGATGCAGCGTCAGCGCCTCCAGGTGCAGCCGGCGTTCTTTGACACCCAGCGCTCGCACAGCATTAAGTGCCCGACGCGATGCCTCGGCGTTGCGGCGGCGGGCCTGCTCCGGGTCCAGATCGCGCGTGACCACAGCAAAGCGCAACGTAGCCTGGTCCGGTTGCACACGCACCACCCCTTCACCCTGCACGGTGATCGTCGGGACGGCCGGCGTCTCCGTACCTACCCGTATCACCTGGGCCCGAGCGGCCAGACACCCCGTCCAGATTATTGCCAGACCAATCAGCAGATTACGCATGGAGTCCTCCGTTTGCTTGACACCCAACTTCTTTGTATGAACGAACCACGCCGGGCTATTCGCACAGGCTTCTGGCTTACACTGCTCCCTCGCACCCTAAGGATACACCCCTTGATTGCAGACGCCTTTCCGGCAACGCCTTTCGTTTCGCCGCGGGCTCGGCCGAAGCCGGCTGGTGCAGCACGAAGGCGCTGCGCCTAACCTTCACGGCGTCAGGCGTCCCAGCAGCCGCGGGAAGGGGATCACCTCCCGCACGTGGTGCACCCCGCAGATCCAGGCCAGCGTCCGTTCGAGGCCGAGTCCGAAACCGCTGTGGGGCACCGAACCGTAGCGGCGCAGGTCCAGGTACCACGTGAATGCCTCGCGGGGCAGGCCGTGCGCTTCGATCTGTGCCTCCAGGAAGGCCAGGTCGTCGGCCCGCTGGCCACCCCCGATGATCTCGCCATAGCCTTCCGGCGCGAGCACGTCCATACCGAGCGCCAGGCGGTCATCCTCCGGATCGCGCTTCATGTAGAAGGCCTTGATGGCGGCTGGAAAGCGATGGACGATGATCGGTCGGTCGAAGTGCCAGGTCAGCACGGTCTCGTCGCTGTTGCCAAAGTCGTTCCCCCACTGGAAATTCCGGGCTGACGCTTTCCAGAGCGGCAGATTTTCCAGTTCTTTTTCGATGTCATCCAGGCGCTGGTTGATTTCAATCTCGCGGGCGTCGATGCACCGCTTTTCGGTCTTTTTGGCCTGATTGTAGCGCCGTCGATTTTCAGCACGTTCGGCTTCGAGCTGTCGCTGTTCTTCCGTTAGCGCTGCGATCCGGGCATCAATCATTCGGGCGGTCTCATCGCTTCGAAGCAGCTCAACCGCCTCGGAGTAGGTTAGCCGTGGGAAGGGCGGTTGGACCCGTTCCAAGGCGGCAACGTCGCGTCCGAGCACCTCGAGCTCGGTCCGGCAGTGGCGCAGTACTTCCTGCACGATATGGACCACCAGCTCTTCGGCCAGCGCCATGTTCATTTCCAGGTCATAGAATGCCATTTCTGGCTCGATCATCCAGAATTCCGTCAGGTGCCGGCGCGTCTTGGATTTTTCGGCGCGGAAGGTTGGGCCAAACGTGTACACCTTCCCGAAGGCCATCGCCATAGCTTCCGCATAGAGCTGGCCACTCTGGCTCAGATAGGCCCTGTCGCCGAAGTAATCAATCTCGAACAGCGTCGTGGTACCCTCGACGGCATTGCCTGTCAGGATTGGCGCATCGAGTTGTAGAAAGCCGCGCTCTTGGAAAAACTCGTGGATCGCTCGAATTACCCGGTTGCGGATGCGCATAATAGCCCACGGCCGGCGGCTACGCAGCCACAAGTGCCGGTGGTCCATCAAAAACTCGATTCCATGCGGCTTGGGCGAAATCGGGTAGTTTTCCGAAGGGCTGATAAGTTGCAGGTGCTCGACGTGTACCTCGCAGCCGCCGATCTGGCGTTCGTCACGTACAACAGTCCCTACCACCTCCAGCGCGCATTCCTGCGTAGCCTCCTCGGCCACCTGCCAAGTGTCGGCCTCCACCTTCTCCTGCGCCACCACGCACTGAACGAGCCCCGTACCGTCTCGCAGCATCAGAAAATGCAGGCCCTTCGAGCTGCGCTTGTTGTATAGCCAGCCTTTGAGCGTAACGGTCTGATCCACGTAGCGGGACAACTCCTCAATGTATTGAAACGGCCGCTCCATCGTTCCTGATGATCGCTGATGAGCAGATTTTCGGGCTATCGAAAACGTCCGCGCTTATACGCTCAAAGCCAGCGGGGTTCTCTCAGCCGAGCACCCATGCCGTCACAGCGGGCCAGACCACCAGCAGATCGAGCAGGGCGCGGTGTGCATCGGTAACGTCGCAGCGATAGGTACCAGCGAACAAAACGCCGCGCAGGTCAATGGCAGCCAGCGATCGATTCAGTTAGACCACGAAAGCCAGACCGACGGCTAGCGCGTTAAGCAGCAGGCTCCGTGCTATGCATCGCAGCCTGCCGTAAGACCAGCGCACGGCGGGCGGGGGTGGGCGCTGCGGGGAGCTTCGGGGGTTCGAGATTTTGGAGCGAGGTGGCACGGTGGAAGTTGAACTGGTTCCGGACGTGCGAGCTGCGAAGCTGTCGCGGACAGCGATTGATCTACACGAATCGGTTTCGAAGCTACTTTTGGCATGCAAGGCGAGCGTCTGGCAAACTATGAAGTATTATCCCCGGGCTGCACCGGTCAGTAGCACGGTCTGATCCTTCAGCGTCATGACCAGGAAAACGCATGCATTTCATTCGATAGACGTTTCTTTCAACTTGAGAGCCTGTTGGGGTAGCCGGCGTCGGCCACGGCGGCGTTCGCGACGAAGCTGGCGCAGGTAGCGGTAAAAATCCACCTCCAGCGCATGGCGCTTTGTGAGAACGAAGCGTCGCTTGCGCCAGGCATCTTCGCGGCGAATCCAGCGCCACATGGCTTTGCGCGACGGCAACCCGGCCCGTCCTTCCAGGAGATCGGCCACCCATTCGGCCTGCACCTCGGCCAGCGGCATGATAGAGCCCAGCGGTTGCACCAGCCCAATGAAATACAGGTTGGGATGATCGGGCGGCACCACGTGCAGGTAGCGCGGCAGGTAGTTGTCGCGCACTTCCAGGAACGCTGGATCAAAAAACGGAAAGGTCACCTGGTAGCCGGTTGCATAGATGATTAGGTCGATCGTCTCCGTCGAGCCGTCCGCAAAGTGCACCTGTTTCCCTTCAAGGCGACGGAGGTCGGGCTTGATGCGGATGCGGCCGTGCCCGATAAGCGGCAGCAGTTCGGTGGAGATCGTCGGATGCTCGGCGCCGAGCGGATAGTCGGGCACCGGAAAGCCATAGCGTTGCTGATTGCCCCGGGTCAGATAGACAAGTAGCCGAAAAAGCGTCCGCTGCACGGCAAGTGGCAGCCGGGAGGTAAACGGCGTCAGCCACAGGTCGAGCGGTCGCCCCAGCAGGTACTTTGGGATGACGTGCGCCCCGCGGCGCGTTGAGAGCAGGACGGCTTGGGCATAATGGACCGCCTCGCAGGCGATGTCGCAGGCCGAGTTGCCGGCTCCCACCACGAGTACCCGCTTGCCCCGGAGCAGGTCGGGCGTTCGGTATGCATGGGCGTGCATGACCTCGCCGTCGAACGCCCCCGGCACCTCGGGCCAATTCGGGCACCAGTGGTGTCCATTGGCCACGATGACGGCGCCGTAGCGCTCGGTGCGCGTGGCTCCAGTGTCCAGGTGGCGTATGGTCACGTCGTAGGTGCCGCCTTCGGCCGGTTCGACGCGCACGACTTCGGTCCGGAACGTAATGGTATGCCGGAAGCCGAAATGCGCCACGTAGCGCTCAAAGTAGGCCAGCAGTTGCACATGCGAGGGAAAGTCTGGGTAGTCGTCCGGCATGGGAAAGTCCGAAAAGGCCGTCTTCGTCTTCGAGGTATTTGTGTGCAGCGAGGCATAGGCTGGCGAAAGCCCGCTGTCGTTTTCGTAGCGCCAGAGCCCGCCAATGTTGGAGCCTTTTTCAAAGCAGTCGAACGGCAGGCCGCGCTGATAGAACACTTTGGCCGTGACCAATCCAGAGGGTCCTGCTCCAATGATGCAGGCTTTCATACGGAGCGCGACTTTTCGGTGGCAAGAAATTGTTCAAGCAACGCGCACGTGGCATTTGGCGCCTCCACCATAGGAAAGTGCCCGACGTCCGGCAGCACCTCCAGACAAGCCTGCGGCAGCCGGTCGGCCATTTCGCGGCCATGCGCCACCGGTACCACCGGATCCTTCTCGCCAACGATCAACAGCACCGGACACATCACGGCTGCAAGCTGTTCGGTCAGCTCCATGTGTGCCACGGCCGCGGCCAGTTGCAGCAGGACGTCTGGGCGGTAGCGTTTCGCATCGGGATAGACGCTTTCAGAAAACACCTGACCGGCTGCCTCCTGCCAGGCCGCTGGTCGTCCGCTCAGCCGGACCAGCAGCCGGCGCCAGCGTTCGGGGCGGGCCGTCAGCCAGCGATAGCCCCAACGAAAAAGGACGCGACCGGCGCCATAATCGGCCAGTTGTTGCAGGCGCCCGAGTTCTCCTGCCAGACGTCCCCGCGCAAAGCTGTTCACCAGCACCAGGCGCTCCAGGCAGGTCGGTCGGTGTACGGCCAAGCACAATCCCCAAAAGCCTCCCAGCGAGTGCCCCACCAGATGCACGGGCGCCTCGCCACAAAGATCCTGAAGCGCCTGTGCCAGTGCTACGGCCAATTGGTCTGGTGTGAGTTGCAGCGGGAGGAAGCCGTTTTCACCTGGCAGATGGCCGGGTAGCGAAAGGGCATACCAGCGGCGTTGGATACGCATGGCCGGAGGCATCAGCGCCACCCATCCCCACGGCGAAAGCGTCCATCCGTGTAGCCAGACAACGGGCGGTCCCGGACGGAAAATGCCGTCCGTCACCACCCGCACAGGCCCCAAATCCGTCGCAATGCGATAGGTGATCATGAGCTTCTGTGCAACACCGAGCGGTCTACCTCGTCCCAGCTTCGGCAGCCGAGCAGGCCCAGCGCCAGGTCGAGTTCGGCCAGCAGGTTTTCCAGCAAGAAGCGCACGCCAGCCTCGCCGCCCACGGCCAGTCCGCACGCATAGGGCCGCCCCAGCAGCACGGCTCGGGCACCCAGCGCCATGGCTTTAAGCACGTCGGCTGCTCGTCGGATGCCGCTGTCGAACAGTACGAGCAGCCGGTCCCCTACCGCTTCTACCACGGCCGGTAGTGCCTCAAGCGCGGCAATCGCACCGTCCACTTGGCGACCGCCATGGTTCGAGACGATCACGCCGGCCACGCCCGCATCGGCCGCTTGCCGGGCATCGTCTGGGTGCAGGATGCCTTTTAGCATAATCGGCAGTCGGGTATTCTCTTTCAGAAAGGCCAGATCGTCCCAGGTTAGATCCGGATTGGAAAACACGCGGGCGAACGTCAGAATGGCGGCTGTCGGATTGGCCTCGGGTGGCTCGTCGAGCCGGCTTCGGAAGACTGGATCGGTAAAATAGTTTGCCAATCCGTGGCCCTGCAGAAACGGCAGATAGGCATGCGTAAGGTCCTGTTCGCGCCAGGCCAGCAGCGTCGTGTCGAGCGTCACGACAAGCGCTTCGTAGCCGGCCGCCTCGGCACGGCGAATCAGGCTGACGGTTAGCTCCGGATCTCGTCCCCAGTAGAGCTGAAACCAGCGCGGCGCCGTACCCATGGCTTCGGCTACTGCTTCGAGCGGCTGTGACGAAACTGTGCTCAGCACAAACGGCACGCCCACGGCAGCGGCTGCCCGGGCCACGGCCAGCTCGCCCTCCGGGTGCAGGATGCCCTGCACGCCGATGGGTGCCAGCAGCACAGGCGCTGGAAGCCAACGTCCCAGCAATTCCACACCCAGATCGCGCTGTCCCACACCCCGGAGCATGCGCGGCACCAGCTGCCAGCGCTGAAATGCCTCCCGATTGGCCTGCACCGTTTCTTCGCCACCGGCCCCACCAAACAGGTAGGCTGCGGCCTCGGGCCGCAACACCTCGCGCGCCCGTGCTTCCAGCGCTTCGATGGCGATCGGAAACAACGGCTTTTCGCCGGCCAGCCCGCTCAGGTAAATCTGAAGCTGGCGCTGCATGCCGGGCGAAGCCGCAGGCAACGATGCATCCTGCATCATGATCGCATGCGTTGGTTTATCAGAGTCGCATAGCTTTATTCATAGGGCAGCACGGCCAGCGTTAGCCGGCTGACGCACACGAGCTGTTCCTGCTCGTCGTAGATGCGGATGTCCCAAACCTGCGTTCGGCGGCCGATGTGGAGCGGACGGGCCACGCCTTTCACCTGACCAGAGCGCACTGCGCGGATGTGGTTCGCGTTGATCTCCAGCCCTACGCAGTAGTAGCGTGCTGCGTCGATGCACAGGTGCGACCCAACGCTCCCCATCGACTCGGCCAGCGCCACCGAGGCCCCGCCATGTAGCAACCCGAGCGGCTGCTGCGTGCGGTGATCGACGGGCATCGTGGCCACCAGGTAGTCGTCGCCGATCTCGACGAAGCGGATGCCCAGGTAGCCGAGCATGTTGCCCTCGGTCATCCGGTTCAGGTCGTCCAGCGTAGCTGGTTGTCTCCAGATCGTTGTGGTCGCCATGTTTCCGAAGGATTTCAGCCAAACACTTCACCGCGGCGGGCCATGTCGCGAAGACGTGCCGGTGGCACAAATCGTTCGCCGTAACGCTCGGCCAGCGCTTCGGCGCGCGCCACAAAACGCTCGAGGCCGTAGGCATTGATGAACTGCAGCGTGCCCCCATGAAACGGCGCAAAGCCCCAGCCAAAGACGCTTCCGATGTTGGCGTCGGCCACCGAGGTCAGCACGCCTTCGTCCAGGCAGCGTACGGTCTCGAGTGCCTGCACAAACAGCAGGCGATCAATCATTTCCTGCTGCGGCAACGGCTCGCCTTGTGGCGGAAAAAGCCGCTGCAATTCCGGCCACAGGCATTTGGGGCTGTCCTTCGGGTATTCGTAAAAGCCCGCACCATGCGCTTTGCCAAGCCGGCCATGCGCGCGCACCATCACGTCGAGCACCCGATAGGCCGGATGCGGCGGGAGCGTCTTGCCCTCACCGGCCAGGTCTTTTTCTGTTTGCTCACGAATGTGCTGCATGAGCTGCAGGCTCACCTCGTCGGCCACGGCCAGCGGCCCAATAGGCATGCCAGCCTGGCGGCCTGCCACTTCGATCGCCCGCGGATGTTGCCCTTCGGCCAGCAGCGCCAGTCCTTCGTTCAGGTAGGTACCGAACACCCGCGACGTATAGAAGCCGCGGCTGTCGTGCACCACGATCGGCGTCTTACCAATTTTGCGAACGTAATCAAAGGCCTTCGCCAGCGCTGCGTCCGAGGTCTGATGGCCACGGATCAGCTCAACGAGGCGCATGCGATGCACCGGTGAGAAGAAGTGAATGCCTACGAAGCGATACGGGCGCTGCGCGTAGGCGGCCAGGCTCGTAATGGGGAGCGTCGACGTGTTCGATCCAAAAACGGCATCTTCGGGCAGTATCGCCTCGGTTTCACGAATGACCTGTGCCTTGACGTCCCGGCTTTCGAAGACGGCCTCGATCACCAGATCGCACCCGGCCAGGTCCTCGACGCGATCGGTCGTGCGGATGTGGTCGAGGACGGCTTGCTTTTCTTCAGGCGTGAGACGGCCTTTCGCCACGCGTGCGTCGAGCAGCTTCGCAATGCGGGCCTTACCGGCTTCAGCTTTTTCCAGCGTCAGGTCCTTCAGCACCACCTCCATGCCGGCCAGGGCCGTCACGTAGGCGATTCCATGGCCCATCAGACCGGCCCCGAGCACGCCGACTTTTTTTGTGTCGGTAGGTGGTACCCCATCTGGACGACTGCGCCCTTTGTTGATCTCATTAAGCTGAAACCAGAACGTCTGGATCATATTCTTGGCCACCTGGCCGGTGGCCACGCGGGCGAAGTAGCGCGACTCGATGCGGCTGGCCGCGTCGAACGTCACGCATGCGCCCTCAACGGCGGCGCTCAGAGTGGCCTCAGGGGCCGGATAGTTGCCCCAGGTCTGCTTGCGGAGCATGGCCGGTGCCACGGCCAGCATTTGCATCATGCGCGGATGGCGGGGATCGCCGCCCGGCATCCGGTAATCCGGCCGATCCCAGGGCTGCGTGGGTTCCGGACGCGAAAGGATCCAGGCACGGGCTTTTTCCAGCAGCGCGTCGTTACTTTCAGCCAGTTCGTGCACCAGACCCGCCGCGAGCGCCTCACGAGGCGAAACCTGGCGGCCTTCGATCAGGTAAGGGTGGGCCGCCTCCAGCCCCAGCAGCCGCACCAGCCGGGTGATGCCGCCGCCTCCGGGAATCAGACCGAGCGTCACCTCTGGGAAGCCCAGCCGGATGGACGGATCGTCGCGCACAATGCGTCGGTGGCAGGCCAGCGCTAGCTCCATGCCACCGCCGAGCGCCGTCCCGTTGATGGCGGCCACCACGGGCCGTCCCAGCGTTTCCAGGCGCCGAAGCAGCGCCTTGAACTGTTCGGCACGGCGGAACGCTTCGGCCGGATCGCGCAGCGCCAGCAACCCTTCCAGGTCGGCCCCGGCCAGAAACGTGGACTTGGCCGAGGTCAGGATCACGCCGCTCACAGCATCTTTTTCCTGTGCCAGTCGGTCGAGGGCAGCTGCCAGCGCTTCAGCCAGCACCTCGTTGATCACGTTGGCCGAGCGTCCCGGCATGTCCATCGTCAGCGTGACGATTCCATCGGCGTCGCGCTCGTAGCGAATGGCCGGTTGCGTCTGTTCGGTCATGGTCGTCATACCCGTTCGATAATCGTGGCGATTCCCATACCGCCGCCTACGCACAGCGTAATCAGCGCGGTCGAAAGGTCGCGGCGCTCCAGTTCGTCGAGTGCCGTGCCCAGCAGCATGGCGCCTGTGGCGCCCAGCGGATGGCCCATTGCGATAGCGCCGCCGTTGACGTTCACGCGCTCAGGGCCTTCGTCTTCCAATCCCATATCGCGCATGAATTTGAGCACCACCGCAGCGAACGCCTCGTTCACTTCGATCAGATCGATATCGTCGAGCGTCATCCCTGCCTTATGGAGCGCTTTTTTCGAAGCCGGGACCGGTCCGGTCAGCATAATCGTGGGCTCGGTGCCCACCAGCGCGGCCGAGACGATCCGCGCCCGCGGCCTCAGCCCCAGCGCTTCGCCTTTCTCTTTCGAGCCGATCAGCACGAGCGCGGCCCCGTCGACAATGCCCGACGAATTGCCTGCCGTGTGCACATGGTTGATGCGCTCGACGGTGACGTACTTCTGCAGTGCCACATCGTCGAAGCCCATGGCGCCCATCATCTCGAAGGCCGGCGGCAATGCGGCCAGCGCTTCGAGCGTCGTGTCGGGTCGGATGTGTTCATCCTCGGCCAGCACTACCAGGCCGTTCTGGTCGCGCACAGGCACGATCGACTTGAAGTAGCCGCTGGCCCGGGCATGGGCAGCCCGTTGCTGCGAGCAGAGCGCGTAGCGATCGACGTCTTCGCGCGTGAAGCCCTCAATGGTGGCGATCAGGTCGGCCCCGATGCCTTGTGGCACAAAACCGATCTTCATGCTGACAGCCGGATCCAGCATCATGGGACCGCCGTCCGAGCCCATCGGTACGCGCGACATCGACTCGACACCCCCGGCCACCACCAGATCTTCCCAAGCGGAGCGCACCTTCATGGCAGCCAGGTTGACAGCATCGAGGCCAGAGGCGCAGAAGCGGTTGAGCTGCACACCCGGCACCGACAGGTCCCAGCCGGCATAGAGTGCGGCCGTCTTGGCGATGTTGCCCCCCTGCTCGCCGATGGGCGTCACGCAGCCCAGGATGACGTCGTCCACCTGCGACGTATCCAGCTCATGGCGCCGTTTGAGCTCGGCAAAGAGCGTGGTAAGCAGGTCGATGGGCTTGACCTCGTAAAGCGATCCGGTTGTTTTGCCCCTTCCGCGGGGCGTGCGGATCGCATCGAAAACATAGGCATCGCGAGCCATGGTCGAATCGACTGGTTAAAGGCGGACCACCACCTTGCCGACGTTGCGGCCGGCATGCAGGTACTCCACGGCATCGGCCACCGACTCCAGCCCCTCAAAGGGGGTAGGCTCGACGGCCACCCGCAACTTTCCGCTTCGGTAGAGCTGGAAAAGCCGGGGCAGGTGCGTGCGAAAATGCGCGACAAAATGCGGGAGGAAAAAGCCGTGCACCGAAACCGACTTCGGAATCAGCCGGGCGTAGATGCGAGGCTGGGCTACGGGCTGCGGGCCGGTCAGGTACTCGCTGATAAATCCGATGCAGAGCAGCCGGCCATGCCGCGCCAGCGCCTCCAGGCACAGATCGAACAGCTCGCCGCCCACGCTTTCATAGACCACGTCCACCCCATCCCGAAATTCTTCCCGGAGCACACGGGCTACGTCCTCTTCCCGGTAGTTGATCACGCGGTCGCATCCCAAATCTCGAAGCAGCTCAGCTTTTTCTTCCGAGCCACAGGTGCCGATCACCGTGCAGCCGGCCATGCGGGCCAGTTGCACCGCGTACTGGCCGGTTCCGCCCGCGGCGGCCGTTACCAGCACCTTTTCACCGGCGCGAATGTGGGCTACCTCCTGCAGCGAGATGGAAGCCGTCAGGCCGCTGACCAATAGGCTCACCACCTCGGCCGAGACTTCCGGTACCGGGATCGCATGCTTGGCCGGCACGATCTGATACTCGGCATAGCCGCCGCCCAGCTTGATTATCCCCACCGGATCACCCGGCCGGAAGTCCCGGACGCCCTCCCCCACGGCCACTACCTCCCCCACCGCTTCAGCACCCAGATCGAACGGCGGCGTCATCGCTGGACGATACCGGCCGGCCGTGATGTTGACATCGGTCGCATTCACCCCAGCAAATCGGTTGCGAATCAGCAACTCACCGGGCCCAGGTCGTGGTGTCGGCACTTCGATGAGCTCAGCAGCCTCCCGGAAATGCGGCGACAGCCGCCGGGCCACCAATTTCCGATAGGTCTTCGGTAACAGCATCTTCGGTCTAAAGACAGTTTTTCCACCTAACCCATCAGCTTGCGGTGCCAGTAGCGGGCCAGGCCAAACCAGCTTACCCGCGGCTGGCCGAATTGCTCGTAACGCGACGCCAGCGCCTCGTCCTGCAGGCACTCCCGAAGTTCGGCCATTACCTGCTCATGAAACACATCGGCCTGCTGCGCATTGTTGCCTTCGGCGTCGAGCGAGCGCCGTACGGCCTTGGCCATGGCTTCGAGTCGCCGGGCCATCTGCGCCAGATGACCTTCGGGGTTATCCGAAGGACCAAAGTGCGTGACAAAAAGCCTTCGGGGTTGCCAGCGGGCAATGCGCTCGAGGCTTTCGTGCCAGGCTTCCACGTGAATATCAGGCGGTGGCGCCACGGGCAGCACGCAGTGCGTGCCGGTGATCTGCATGCCGGCCGTGTCGCCTACGAAGGCCACGCCCGTGGTGGCGTCGAAGAAGCTGACGTGGTGCACGGCATGGCCTGGCGTGTAGGCCACTTCCAGCGTGCGGCCGCCCGGACGGATCGTCTCGCCCCCTTCAAGCGCCACGATCTGGCGTTCGGGCACCGGCAGCACGGCCCCCCAGAGCGGCTCCATCAGCTCGCCGTAGAGACGGCGAGCGCTGGCCAGCAGACGGCTTGGGTCCACCAGATGGGGCGCCCCGATGCGGTGGACGTACACCTGCACGCGCGGCGCCTCGGCTGCGATCGTACCGGCTGCGCCGGCATGGTCCAGGTGAATGTGCGTCAGCAGCAGCGCCCGCACGTCGGACAACGAGGCGCCTGCCTCCCAAAGTCTGGCCTTCAGGTTGTCCAGCGAGGCGGTTGGTCCTGGGTCTACCAGGAGCAGCCCTTCAGGCGTCTCCAGCACGGCACAGGCGATGAGCCGGTCTGTGCCCAGGTAGTTCAGGTCCAGGTAGTGTACGCCGCGATCCAGTGCGATCATGCTTGCCGGTTGTCCTTACGCCGCATCAGCCGGCAGAGGCCGCCGATGGCCTGTTGGATGGCGTGTTCAATCAGCGCTTCGTGGTCCACCTCGAGCCGGAGCCGGGCCAGGCGTCCGGCCAGCAGCAGGCTAATGATGCCGTGGAGGGCGCTCCAGAACGACACGGCCGCCACGCGGATGTCGGGCATTTCCAGATCATGCCGGCGCACGTAATCCTCGATCGCCTCCACGATAGGATCTAACAGCCGGTAGGCCCGCTGCAAGCGCTCCTCGGGGTACGAGGCCAGCTCGCGCGGGTGCAGCATGAACAGAATCTCGTAGGCTTCGGGATAGGTTAGCCCGAAGTCCACGTAGGCCCGTGCCAGCGCCTGCAGCCGCTCGCGGGGATCGTCGATCGCCTGAATCTTCGGATCAAAGAAGCGCTCGGCCAGCCGCTCCTGCGCCCGATCCATGAGGGCAAAAAGCAGCGCTTCTTTGCTCTCAAAATAGAGATACAGGCTTCCTACGCTACAACCAGCACGCTGCGCAATGCGCCGCATCGTCAGGCTGCCGTACCCTTCGCGGATCAGCAGATACTGGGCGGCTTCCAGGATGGCTTCCTGCAGGTCGTGACGACTCAAGGGGTACTGCATGAAAGATTGAACAATCGTTCACTAAAAATAAACCGAATCCGATGATAAATCAAGAAAAGAAGCGCTTTCTATTGTTCGCCCTCTATGCACCAGCGCGCACCCTTTCTACATTCATGGCGTTGAAGAGTCAGGCGTTCTGCTTCATGCGATTCCGGATCATGGTTCCATGCCCAAGATCGACGGTGTCCGTTTTCTGAACGAGCAGTTCAAAAAGGCGCTTATTCTGGAGAACCCAGACCCGAGTCTGGACGACTACCTGCGTGCGCAGGGTATCGAGCCAGAGCGGTTGCCTGACGCGGTGGTGCAGAATCCCGAAGCGGTGATTGCGCGGCTGAAAGAAGGGCAGCATGACCTGCTCTTTAAGCGCAGCCGCTTCATTGTGGACGAGCGCGTGCTCCGGGCCTCGGAAAACCTGGCCGCTGTGATCCTCTGCTGCATTGGCGACGACTCGGTGGACAAGGAGGCCTGCGCGCGAGAAGGGGTTATGGTCATGAACGATCCCATCAGCAACGCGCGCTCGGTGGTCGAGCTGGTCTTCGGCGAGATGCTCTGCCTGGCGCGCCGAGTCTTCCAGGCCAACGAGGCTGCCCATCGGCACATCTGGACCAAAGACAACCGCAAGCGCTATGAGCTGCTGGGCAAGACAATCGCCATCATTGGCCTGGGTAACATCGGCAAGCAGGTAGCCCAAATGGCCGAGAAGTTCGGCATGGAGGTCTACTTCTATGACAATCGCGAAGTGGCCCGCGAGGTAGGCGTGACGCTGGGCTGGAAGGCGTGCCGGACGCTGACCGAGGCATTCCGCGTGGCCGATTTCGTGACCGTGCACATCTCCGCCGAGGATCATCGGGGCCGCTCGAATCGCAACCTGATCACCTATGAACACTTCGCCCAACTCGGTGCAGATCGCGGTCCCAACAGTCCGCGCATTTTCATCAACGCAGCCCGCGGGTTCATCCATGAACCGGAAGACCTGATCCGGGCCGTACGTGAAGGAAACGTGAAGGCGGCTGCCGTGGACGTCTATCCTGAGGAACCGACCAGCAAAGACGAGCCCTGGCACAACCCGTACGCTGGCATCCCGGAGATCGTCTGCACGCCGCACATCGGCGCAGCCACCGAAGAGGCACAACCCCGCATTGCCGCCTACGTGGCCGGCACCGCCCACCTGTTCAACCGATACGGCACCGTGCGCGACACGGTGTTCAGCCCTGGCCAAGTGATCGGCGTTGAAGCCGAACCGCCTTACTGGGTGCTTAGCGTCGTGCACAGCGACGCCCGCGGCACGAAGAAAGCCATCAGCGACGCCATTTACGAGGCCGGCGCCAGCAACCTGCAGTCGAACCACCGGGACTTCAGCCGCTACGGGTTCGCCTACGAGGTGAGTGCCATTGACAAACCACTTTCCCAGGAGCAATTACGCCATATCGTCGAAGCGGCACGACGCATTTCGGGCGATCCGACGGCCATCCGGGCCATCCGTCAGTTTTACGTGCCGGCCAACGGCGAATAAACCGTCGCGCGTGCTTGCAGTCCGGTACGAAGTGCCGCCCGGATAAACCCACCCTACCACACGGCGCCATCTTTTCTGGCTTTAAAACATTTGGCCGGTGCGCCAGTGGGTCAGCGCCCGGTACCACATGTCGTAGTAGTACGGCTGGCGGCGAAGCACGTAGTGGACGAACGGCGAGCCGGGCCAGCTTATTCGCTCGAACACGAACGTATAGCGAGGGTCCTGCTCGCTGTAGGTGTAATACCAGATCTGCTCTTCAATGCGATCCTCGACGACGTAGGGTGGTCCCAGGATGATGTACACCATGCCCCGGTCAGTCCGCCAGCCCTCTTTGAAGGTAGCAAACTGCAAATTAGCCTGTTCGATACGTTCGTAGTAGAGGCGAAGCAGGCGGGCCGCCTTGCGCCGATCGCCTACCAGACGCCCCCAAAAAGCATCAAATCGGGCACGCAACTCCTCCGGGGTACGAGCAGCCCGTAGCTGCTCCCATTCGTCTGGATAGGTCAGGTACACCAGCGCCTCGGCCATCTGGTCCAGCGTCTCCACTTGCGGAAAGGTCTGGCCATGGACAGCCAGTTCGCGTCGGCTGATGGCAGGGTGTTCCTGGCCTTCGATCTGAGCGGTCACCTCCACCCGGTAAACGCCGCGTTCGACCAGCTGCGGCAGCATGAAATCAATCCGTACCGAGCCGCTAAGTCCTTCCACCTGACGGGTAGACACCTGTAATGTCTCTGGCGCATCATACCGGATAGTTTGATACGCAAGCAAGCTGGGAGCCGGCATCAGGTCGTATGGCGGGCGTGCCGCACTGGTGTCTGTCGGAAATTGCAATAACAGCAGTTGAACCCGCACCCGATGCTGCGGCGACAGCTTAAACAGCGCTACAGCCGCTCGCAGCGAATCAACCCCAGCCGCCACGTGCAACCCCGGATGGACCTCATAGCGCCCATCTACCGCACGCCGCTCTAACCAAACCGGGCTCAGTAGCGGACCGCGGCCGGCAGGGTCTGGCAAATAAACCCGCCGACGCCGCGTCGTGGAATGCCGACTGTACCGGTCGCTCACCGTCACCTCCAGCCGATACCGCCCAGCACGGTACGGCACAAACCGATGCCACAGGTGCAGCGCATGTGCACGCGTAGCAGCAAACGTCGGCACCCGGAGCGTGTCGTCGAAGGCCTGCTCGTAATGCACGCGGCCTTTTTCGTCCAGCAACCGCACCAGCACCTCATAGGCTGCCTGATAGGCTGTATCGATATGCGTAAAGACAAGCGTACGCGGCCGAAGCCCCAGGTACAGCTCAAGACCCGACTGCGCGTCGCGCACCACCGGAATGGCCTCCAGCACAAACGAGGGCCCCCCTTCCTCGTACCCCTCTACCGTTACTGGACGGGCGCTTCCGCATCCCGCACCGGTCCCCACCAGGATCAATACCCCGATCCACCCGATCCAGGCCGTCTGTCGTTGCACGGGCATACCTGCGGCCCTCCTGAGCTACAGGACACAAAAATCCTGCGCGCACCTACCATAAAAAGACCAGCGTAGCCCGGAAGTATCCCATTCGGCCAGAAACTAGGCGCTGCGCCGGCTCAGCAGTGGGCAGCCCGCACAATCGCTGCAAAATCGGCAGCCTTCAGGCTGGCACCGCCAATCAGCCCGCCGTCGACGTCCGGCTGCGCAAACAGGTCGGCCGCATTACTCGGTTTGACGCTTCCCCCATACAAGATGTGCAGCGCACGACCGATGGCCTCGCCATACCGATCGATCAACAAGCGTCGAATCAGCGCGTGCATCTCTTGCGCCTGCTCCGGCGTGGCCGTATGGCCCGTCCCGATGGCCCAGACCGGCTCGTAGGCAATCACCAGCGCCTCGGCCGAAAGTAGCGCGATGCCGTCCAAGGCCACCCGCACCTGCCGCTCCACCACGGCCGCCGCCTGCCCGGCCTGCCGCTCTTCCAGCGTCTCCCCCACACAGACGATCGGAATCAATTCGTACTGAAGGGCCCGCTTGATCTTGCGATTGACGCCCTCGTCGGTCTCGCCGAAGTACTGGCGCCGCTCCGAGTGGCCAAGAATCACGTACCGACAACCCACCGCCTTCAGCATAGACGCCGATACTTCGCCGGTGTAGGCGCCCGCCTCCTCATAGTGCATGTTCTGGGCACCCAACCGGACAGGCGTTCCTTCAATAATCTGGCGCACCACTTCCAGGTTGACAAACGGCGGACAAACGGCCACCGCTACCGGACCAGGATCGCCCACTTCGGCGACGACGGCTTCTGCCAGACGAATGGCCTCCTCCCGGTCCGTATGCATCTTCCAGTTGCCGGCTACCAACATGGTTTTTTGTCGAAAGTTTGTCACGATGGGGAAGATCCATGGGTTTCAGTCTGCAACCGGGCCAGGGTCTGCTGCAGACGGGCCAGCGCTCCGGCCCCTTCAAAACGTCCCAGAATGCGTCCGTCCGGCCCGATTAGCCAGCGTACGGTAGGTGTTGTGACGTTGTAACGCACGGCGATCGGATCCCGAAGGCCTCCGGGAAGGATCACTGCCTGCCCGGTCTGCACGAAGCGCTCGTAGAAGGCTTCGTTGACGGTCGTATCAGGTTGCACCGAGAAGGCCAGCACGTTCAGCGGCAACGGGCGATAGGCTTCGGCCAGGGCGTTGCGATAAGCCAGTTCGTTCAGGTAGCTTGGATCCTCGGGCCAGAAGAATTCAAGCAGTACGTAGCTACCCCGCAGGTCGTCGAGCGTAATGGTGCGCCCGGCCGTTGTGGTGACCACAAAAAACGGTGCTTCCATGCCCGGCCGCAGGTGGTCCAGTTCGTAGCGAACGCGTTCGGCCCAGCGCTGCCAGGTGCTGTCGGTCGTCATGCGTGCCAGTTCGTCGAGTGCGGCCCGTGCTGCTTCGTCCTGGAGGCTGTCCATGTACGCTTGCACCAGTTCCGCCTGAACGGCCCACTGCAACGCGGGCCGGTGCAATCGCCTGCGGAGTGCCGTCAGCCAGCGCACGGTAGCCTGCTGGCCGTCGCGACGCGCCAGCGCCTGCCGGATGGCCTGCACAGCTTCCAGATAGCGCGGGTTGTCAGGAGAAAGACTATCAAAACGGGCCAGCGCCAGCGTGTCGTTCCATCCGGCCAGCAGTCGGACGGCCTCGGCCGCTGCCCACTGCGCCCCGAGCGTATTCGGGTAGGTGCGTTCCACGCTCTTGAGCAGCGCCAGCGTGCGCTCGACGATCTGCGCCAAGGCGGCCGAATCGGGTTCCGTCTGCAATTGTCGGAGCAGATCCTGATTGTGCTGTGTGATGGCATTCTGGTAGGCGAGCCATGCGGCATTTTCGCGCGAGCGCACCAGCAGGCGCCGCCCTTCCAGCGGAAATTCGGCCCGGAGCGTAGCCGAGTCGCCATCGGCCACCACCAGGATGCCACTGGCCAGCGTCGCCCCCCGCCGGCTGATGCGTAGCGGATAGAGGCCAGGTGCCGGTGCCCGAATCGTCAGAACAAAATGGCCTGTGCTGTCGGTCACGGCCAGCCCCAGCGTGTCGGGCGCTCCAGCCACCTGGCGATAGACCAGCACCTCGAAGTCGCGGTAGTCTGGGGTGGGATCTACCTCAGCTCGGATGGTCAGCCATCCTTCCAGCACGCTCTGCACCGTTGACGCAGGCGTGCGGGCATGGCAACCCAACAGCAGACTCAACCCGATGGCTGCCAGCAATCCTGGGCGGTACTTCATCGCGCCGTCCTGGTTATTTCGTTTCCTGACCAGCAGCCCGGGCTGCTTCCAGCCGTTCTTCCAGCAACCGCCGCACCAGCTTGGGGTCCGGCGCTCCCTCGAAACGGCGCATAACCTGCCCAATAAAAAAGCCCAGCAGGCCGGTCTTGCCGTTTAGATAGGTCTGCACCTTCTCCGGATTTTCGGCCAGCACGGCCTCCACTACCGGGACCAAGGCGCTTTCGTCGGAGACCTGTAGCAGGTTATGAGCGAGGGCAATCTCCTCAGGTCGGCGCGCATCTTCGAGCATTGCATTGAAGATCTCTTGCGCGCCGCTTGAACTAACCTTGTCTTCCAGCCGGAGCCGGATCAACTCAGCCAGCCGCTCTGGCTCGATGGGAAACGCCTGGATGTCGATCGAGCGCTCATTCAGCACCCGGAGCACCTCGGTCATTACGAAGTTCGAGACGGCCTTGGCCTGCGTTTTACGGTCGCCCTCGGGCATCAGGCGCGCCAGCGCCGCCAGCGTCGCCTCGTAGTAATCGGCCACGCCCCGCTCTTCGGTCAGCACCCCTGCGTCGTAAGCTGGCAGGCCCAGCTCCTCCACAAAGCGCCGCCGCCGCACTTCAGGCATTTCGGGCATTTCGGCCCGGATGCGCTCGAGCATGTCGGCCGTCACCACGACAGGCACTAGGTCCGGGTCTGGGAAGTAGCGGTAGTCGTGCGCTTCCTCTTTCGTGCGCATGGGACGCGTTTCCTGGCGCACGGCATCCCAGAGGCGCGTCTCCTGTACCACCTCCCCACCCCGCTCCAGAATGGCGATCTGGCGCCGGATTTCGTACTCGAGCGCCCGTTCGACGTTGCGGAATGAGTTCAGGTTCTTGATCTCAGTCTTTGTGCCCAGTTTCGTCTCACCCCGACGGCGCACCGACACATTTGCATCGCAGCGTAGCGAGCCTTCCTCCATGTTGCCGTCGGAAATGCCCAGGTAGCGTACGATCTGGCGAATCTTCTGCATGTAGAGCGCCGCCTCGCGGGGCGAGCGGATGTCGGGCGCCGAGACGATCTCGATCAGCGGCACGCCGCAGCGGTTAAAATCCAGCAGCGTATGGTAAGGGTCCTGGTCGTGCAGCGACTTGCCCGCATCCTCTTCCATGTGGATACGGATGATTCCAATCCGCTTCCGCACGGGTTCCTGCCCATCACCTTCGGGCTCCAGCTCGATCTCGACCCAGCCATCATAGCAGATGGGCGTCTCGTACTGGGAAATCTGATAGCCTTTGGGAAGATCCGGATAGAAATAATGCTTACGTGCAAAGATGGAGCGCCCGGCAATCTTGCAGTTTGTGGCCAGCCCCATGCGGATCGTGTATTCTACCACCCGGGCATTTAGCACGGGAAGCGTACCGGGATGGCCCAAGCTGATCGGATCAACATTTGTATTAGGCGGATCGCCAAACTGGGTTGATTCTGGACTGAACGCCTTGGAGGCTGTCAGTAGCTGACAGTGCACCTCCAGACCAATAACCGCTTCGTAAGTATCGTGTCCCATAGCAACAGGTTAGGCTCGGTGCCTTCAGAACGAGAGCAACTCCTGCTAAGATCCGTGCAAGTTAACCCGAAAAGTCCACCCTGCGCCAGTCCACTGCAAGTTTCTCGTCGATCTTTTGCGCAGATTGTACCTCCACAACCGCTTTTAAGGCCGTACATAATACATGGGCCGTGCTACTACATTCCCAGACGTCTGCAGGCGAAGCACGTAAGGCCCAGGAGATAATCCAGACGGCGTCCAGACCAACCGCTGGGAGCCAACCTGATAGGCACGTTCAACCAAAGTGGCCACCACCCGTCCCAGTACATCGTAGACACGCAACGTTACGACTTGGGGCTGGGGCAAGTAATAAGCAACCGTCACTGCACTGTGGAAAGGATGAGGATAGATAGTTAGCTCGAAGGACGCAGAAGCATTAGAGTTGGCTGTGGGTAGCAGATCGGCATACCACGTGTGATGCGTCCAGCCTATGCCTCCGCTATCGATCAGGTTATAGGTATAAGGGTCAAAGAAAGCAACGTGTTCGAACGAAGACCCCTGTCCCCAGGGTGTGCGACATGGCGTTGAGACCCAAGCTGGCTCCCAGAACACTACCCCTATACCTCCAGCCTGGATGACCTCGCGGGCCAAGTCCACCATATAGGTTCGTTGCATTTCTGGCGAAAACGGATAGTAAGCCGGATCTGGCGTGTTGAGCAGGTTGCCCAGGGCATCATAGTTACGTGATGTCCAAGGATAAGCCGTCTCCAGCACAATTACCTGATAATTGGGAAAGCTTGCTGTTAACTCCCGAATCGTATTGCCCAACGCAGTGATACTGCCTTCATGAAAGGCATAGTAGTAAGACAACCCGATGAGTTCGAAGTCTGTCACGCCCAGGCTGATCAATCGTCGAAAGTGTTGCATGGCGCCGTTAAGTCCGGCATAGTGCAAGGCGATTTTTGGCACCCGTGAACCCGCTTTCCCCGCGTCGCGAACCGCTTCTATGGCAGCCTGGAAAAGCTGGGCATGACGCGACCAGCGCCAATCAACCGGATTGGTCCCGTTGTAGTTTGCATCCATGTCGGCGTGGATCAAGAAGCCCGTATTATTCTCATTGCCCACCTGAACCATATCGGGCATGAGTCCTTCATGATCCAGCGCTGTCAATACGTGATAGGTATACGCATACACTGAGTCTTTCAGGCCTTCAAGATTATGGGCTACGGCGCGCCAACGCGCTGGGATCACCTGACGGCCAGGGTCAGCCCAAAAATCCGAATAATGAAAATTCAGCAGCACCTGCATACCCGCGGCGCGGGCGCGATTGATGGCCTCGCGCACATCGTCCAGGTCGCTGTACTGAGGCTTTACGCCCAACGGTTGGTTAAGTGTTTGTTGCCAGGAGGGATCTACCCAAAGCCGGAGGCGAACTAAGTTGGCTCCGTGGTCGGCGAAAATTTGATACACGTCTTTAGGTACGCCATCCTCTTTATAAACGGCCCCACAATCCTCCATCTGATTGGCATAGGACAGGTCATAGCCAAAGAAAAACGGCTGCGCCCGGGCGGTGCCAACGAGCAGCATCCATCCGAGCGCCCCTAATACCCTGACCTGCAGGCTCATCAGTAGCCGGGATTTTGTTCAATCACACCGCCACCTTGCTCAATTACAAACAGTGGGATGGGGAAAAGCACCTGATGCGGTTGGGCGTTGATACCCCGACGCTGCGCGTATTCGATAAACTTACCGTGGCGGATGAGGTCTTGGCGACGAACACCTTCACTGTAGAGTTCGCGACCGCGCTCAACCAGTAATGAGTCGCGCAATTGCTCCCGAGCAGTAATCTCAGCTGCAGACCAAGGTGCAACGCCAGCTCGCTCCCGCACCATGTTCACATACGGCAGTGCTTCGGCAGGGCCACGCTGCTCGTTGATCGCTTCAGCCAGTGAGAGCAGTACCTCGGCATAGCGAAACACCGGCCAATCGATTTCAGCTCCAGCCGAGGTTCCCAGATTGCCCACACATTTGAGTGGAATCGCTCCCCGCATCCGCTGACGGGTAATGACGGTACCACGCACGTTGGTATAGCTGCTCAGGAGGGTTTGGCGACGCCTGTCATTGTCTTCATACTGATCATAAAAATTCCAGGGCATCCAGAAGCCACCCCAGCCCTGTGGGCCGGTAATCGTGCGTTCTCCGATCTGCGCTGAGGCAAAGTCGTTCGGCAGAATTTCCATCCAGTACCAGTTTGGCGAGGAGGCATCTGCCGGAATAGCATAGATAAGCTCTGGATTGCGTTCTTCGCAAATCTGCGTGTAGTCGGGCATAAGCGTATAGCCCATATTCAAGAGTTCTCGGGCGACGGATTCGGCTTCGGCCCAGCGCTTTTCATGCAGGTAAAGCCGGAGCAGCAGCATACGAGCAACTCCCTTGCTCACACGGCCCCAGTTTACTGGATCGCCGTTGTACTTGTCGGGAAGGTTCGGGATCGCCTCCTGCAGATCACGCTCAATGGCTGCCACGTACTCTTCCTTGGTGGGACGTGGCGTAATCTCGGTGCTGTACAATGTGGCCGGGTCGAGTTTGACATTGACCGGACCGAAAAAATCATAAAGGATATACATGAGCCACGCCCGCAAGACCTTAGCCTCGGCAATGTAACGCGCCTTGATGTGTTCAGGCACGTTTGCCGAAGACTTTTGAATTTTGTCGATCACGTCGGTTGCCCGGGCCACGTAGCGAATTTTCATGTAGTCCGAAGCTTCCACACCGCTGAACGTTGCAGGTCCCCAGGAAAACGTCGTAAAGGTAGGGTCCCAGCCGGTTGCGTACTCATCGGTGGTGATTTCGCTACGGGCCCAGTAGGTCTTACGATCATGGTTATAGAGCGCGGCATACCATTGGCCATCCCCCTGATCCACGTTACCCCAGTCTGTGCTGAAAGCGTTGTAGAGTGCTACAACGGCGCTGTTAAAGTCAGCCTCGGAAGCGAAAAACGTCTCGGGCGTAAGCTCACTGTAGACTTCGGGTTCAAGCAAATCGGAGCATCCCAGCAGCACCCCAGCCGCCAGGCCTACCCAAGCCAAAGTTCCTGCAATGGGGGTAAAACGTCGGCAATTCATGGTCATTCTGATTGATTAACCGCTCAAAGAAAAGGTTTAGAATCCCAGTTCCAGTCCAACTGTAAAGCTGGTGTACTTAGGATATGGGTTAGGCTCCGTGTACTCTGGGTCAAATCCAGGATAGTTCGTCAGCACTCCCAGGTTTTGCACGTCCACGAAGAGGCGTGCCTGTCGCACAGACGAGGCCACCCCACCCAGCCACCGCGAGGGAAGCGTATACCCCACAGTAATGCTTTTTAGACGTAAAAAGCTGGCATCATGCAGATCAAAGTCCGTGTTACCCGTTGGGTTATTTGTGGCGTAGGGATTGGCAGCCACACCTGGTCGCGTGCCATCTGGCCGCTCGGTTGACCAGATGTCTCTGGCATACACTGTCGTGTTCATAGGAGTTGTAACCTGGGAAATCGCATCTACATTGGGAGCGAAGTTGTTATAGCGTTTAAAGCCCAGGTAGCCGTAGACAAATATGTTCAGATCGAAATTTCCTATCGAAATGGTATTACTGAGGCCGATCTGCCAGCGCGGTTCCGTATTGCCCAGGATGACCACGTCCTGCTCGTCAAGCACCCCATCGCCGTTTTGGTCAACAAAAATCAGGTTGCCCAGGTTAGCGTTGGGCATATAGTCAGGACGCTCTTCCGAGCTCCGGATAATACCCATTGTCTCCCAGCCGTAGAGGGCATCGAGGGGATCATGCAGCTTCACATACGGTGGTAGCGGTACCCGCGGGTTACGTTTTACCCAAAAGCTCTTGTAATAGGAAAGAGTTAGATCGCTATCCCAGCGAAAGCGGGTGCTACTCACGTTTTCAGTATGCAAGGCTAGCTCAATGCCGCGGCTGCGTGTTGATCCTACATTGTCCGCTACACGTCCTACTGGATTGTTTGCAGGCAGTGGGTTAAAGTCCAGAAGATCTCGGGCCGTCTTGACAAAAAAGTCCAAGGATCCCCGCACACGGTAGCGCCACAAACCGAAGTCCAGACCGATGTTGAAAGTCTGCACGGTTTCCCACTTAAGGTTTGGATTAGCCACCTGCGAAACAGCCACACCGTTGTATTCTGTACCGCCGATCACAAACGGATAGCCTGCCGTATAGAGCTGGAGCGTGTTGCCACTGAGCACGCTTTCGTTTCCCGCCTCTCCATAACTCACGCGCAGCTTGAGCTGCGAAAGACTGGTCAGGTTACGTAGAAACGGCTCGTCTGAAAGCAGCCACGCTACCGAGATACCCGGAAAGAAGCCCCACTTGTGATTTTCAGAAAAGATGCTCGACCCATCCCGACGGGCAACCAGTGTCACCACATAGCGATCGTATAGTGCATAGTTCAGACGCACAAACTGGGATAGCTTTGTGCGGGCCGTTTTCCAAGAACTAATAATGTTGCGAAGTTTGTCGCTGCTGACGCCAATATTGTTGTAGCCAAAGGCATCGGTAAAAAACCCAACGCCCTGCATAAAACTACCCTCTGTACCGCCCCGATAATAACCAGCCCCCATGACGGCCGTCAGCTCACCGGGTCCTACCGAACCGGTATAGGTTAGATAGGTCTCGGTACTGTAGTTTTGCACACTATTAGTGCTTTTCTGAGCCATACCCTCGGGCAACACATCGTGATCGGCCACGCGCGGCAGATAGAACCCACGCAGGGTCGTTTCTTCCTGGTACTGCCCGACGATACTCAGCTGCAGGCGGTCCATGAGATCGAGTTCAAGGGTCGGCGCGGCAAACAGCGAAGTCACCCGGCTATCGTCAGCGATCCTCAGAAACGCCGCCGGGTTCATCTGAATACGGTAGTAGGATTTTGTGAAGTTTCCGTTTTCGTCATAGACCGGCACGGTGGGAGCAAAGGTCATGGCGTTCTGAATCATGTTGAATTTCTCTGGTCCCCCCGCGTTGGCACCTGTCGAGGCATTATTGCCTTCCAGACGGGTGGCCTGCGTGCGCAATCGTACCCGTACAGATGATGAAATATGCTGATCGATATTTAGGCGCAGGCCATAGCGATTTAGGCTGGAGTTCTTCAGGACAGCATCATTTAGCTGCACATTAAAAGAAGTGTAAAACTGCGTACTGGGGGAGCCGCCACGTATGGCAATGTTGTGTTCAATAAGCTGGCCGTTTTCTGAAATCAAATCAACCCAGTCTGTTCCCCTGCCCGCTGTCTGTATGTCATCCTCAGAAAACAGCGGGGTGTACGGGGGTGCAGTGTTGGGATTGCGCGAGCCATACGGTGGCAGCTGATTTTCATACAGATACCGATCATAGGAAAGCCGGCGTTGCTCTTCCATGAACTGGCGTGCATCCAGAAGCGGAAAGTAATCCTGCATCCGCTGAGCGGTATAGCTGCCGCGATAATCTACTCGTACGGCACCCGCGCGGCCGGATTTCGTCGTGATCAGCACAACGCCATTGGCAGCAGCTGACCCATAGATTGCTGCCGCACTGGCATCCTTGAGCACCGTAATGGACTCAATATCCGAAGGATTGAGGAAAGCCAGCGGATCACGGTCTACGCCTCCGTAAAATCCAAGATCTCGGTCATAGAGTCCAGGATCCGACTGCCGGTATTCGGTGATGGGCACGCCGTCGATCACATACAGGGGGGTATTATTCCCCCGGGGGGAAATAGCTCCACGCACATTGACGGAAACGCCGCCCCCTGGCTGCGTCGTACGCACCCGCAGATTAAGCCCTGGCACCCTGCCCTGCACCATCTGGTTGATCGAAAGCGTAGCCAGGGGATTGAGCGATTCTGCCTGGACGGTGGTTACCGCGCCACTTACCTCACGCTGCCGCAGGGTCCCATAACCGATGACCACAATCTCTTCTCCCGTAATCACAGCAGGTTGCAGCACAACGTTAAGCAGGGTTTGCCCAGCCACAGGTACCGTCACCGTCTCAAAACCAACAAATGAGAAAACCAGCGTATCGTTTGGAGATGGAACGGTTAGCGAATAGCGACCTTCTACATCGGTAGCAGTGCCAAGGGTTGTGCCGTGCACAACCACGTTGACCCCTGGCAACGGCTGTCCATCTTCAGCTGATATAACCCGACCCGCGACAGGGTGTTGAGCATATGCTGGGATTCCTATGCCCAGCATCCAGATTCCCCAGCTGATCAGAATCCCCAAGCGCACAGGGCGCAAGATGCACCAAAGCAATGGAGCATGTTTCATGGTACTCGTCCCCTTGATCTGAAAAAACTAAGGTTGCAACACCAGTGTACGTGTCTGCATTAGGCCGCGATCGGGCAACGATAGCCGGTACACGTACAACCCAGCGGGAAGCGGTCGACCAGCATCATCCCGGCCATCCCAGTGCAGGACATATGTCCCTGCAGCCTGCCTTCCCTGAATCAGTGTGCGGACCGGGCGGCCCAGCATATCAAACACAACCAGCTCAACCGGTCCCGTTCGATGAAGCGTGTAGCGCAACAGCGTTTCCGAGCGAAATGGATTGGGATAGCTCGCTTCGAGCACAAAGCCTTCAAATCGCTCGGTTAAAGGGTCGATGGCCGTAGCGGATGAGCGAGATAGCCGAACGTTATCGATTTCGATGAACGTATTTGGATCACTATCGATGTTATCAATCGACACGCCGACGCGATGACCAACTGCTTCAGGAAGCTCACTGGCTGTAAACGTAACTGAATACGTTGTCATCACATCAAAAACCTCAACGGTATCGGCTGCGGCAATCCGACGTTCACCATCGAACTCATATAGGATAGCAATTTGGGTAAGCCATGCCATCCAACTGTTGCGCAGATCTACTTGAAGCGTGATGACGTCATTTGCCTGGATCGTATAGTCAGCAAACTGCCAGATCGCCGGATCACGGCTGGCTAGCCAGGCGGCACAGGTGCCATCAGTAGCATTTCCATTGACAGATACACCCGAATCCTCGGCGGAGGCATCCATATTCCATCCAGGGATTTGCTCCCAGTCGGTCTGTCGGGTGCACGGGGTGGTTCCATCGGGTGCCTGTTCAAAGCTTGGATTGGCAAGCGGAATCGCTTCCTGCGCAAAAAGTCGGGGCGTCGCGTTCAACATAAGCCCCAGAGCGATTACCCCTATACGTCGCATGCGATACATGATACCCCCCTGTAGCTAAAGGCGTTAGAACGTGTGGCTTTTGTTACATAGATCAATTTGCTTCATCTAAAAATCTTTTAAACCGGTTTAAATGTAAAATACAACGATACCTTCATAAAGTCAAGCCGGAAATATGGTGAAGAAGCGATGAACTTTAGGTTGCTCGCTACAGGCCAAATCCCTGCAGCACCTCGTCGGTGTGTTGATCCACTTTTGGACGACGAATAATCTGACGGATGGTCCCGTCCTCGTTGATTAAAAACGTGGTGCGTTGCACCCCAAAGAATTTGCGTCCATAAAGTGTACGCTCGCCCCAGACACCGTAGGCTCGGCAGATTTTGGCTTCCGGATCGGCAATGAGTGGGAACGGCAAATGGTACTTCGCGACAAAGCGGCGGTGGCTTTCCAGGCTGTCGGCAGAGATCCCCAGTACTACGATACCCGCCTCCTGTAACCGGGCATAACCGTCCCGTAAGTTACAGGCTTGTTTGGTGCAGCCCGGGGTATCATCTTTGGGATAAAAGTACAGGGCAACCTTCTTTCCGAGAAAGTCACGCAGGCGAATCGTACGCCCATCGTGGGTTACTCCTTCAAAGTCAGGAGCCTCGTGGCCTACCTGAGGCATCGCAAAGGTTTCCGCTATGATGTCCTCTCGTGTGAGCTATTTTAAAACCGCAGCAGTCGTTCCAGGGCTGTACGTAAGCGAGGCCGAGCAGAAAATACGTGCTCCTCAAGCGTTCGGGCAAACGGTACCGACAGATCTTCGGCTGCCACGCGCATGGGTGGGGCATCGAGTAACGTAAAACCTACTTCGGCGATTTCTGCGGCAATTTCGGCTCCAAAACCAGCTGTACGCGTCGCTTCATGCAATACCAGCAGTCGGCCAGTTCGGGCTACCGATTCGAGTACTTGCTCTCGATCCCAAGGCACTAGCGTACGCAAGTCGATTACTTCGAGCGATATGCCGCGCTCAGCCCACCAGGCCGCTTCCTCCAGCGCCCAATGCACACCCACGCCGTAGGTAACGATGGTGGCGTCCGTGCCGGTGCGGGCTACGCGCGCCTTCCCCAGCGGCACATGGTAGATCCCTTCAGGCACCGGTCCCCGAACTGACCGGTACAGCAGTTTGTGTTCGAAGAACAGCACAGGGTTCGGCTCCTCGATAGCCGTTAGCAGCAATCCTTTGGCGTCTTCTGGCGTGGCGGGCACCACGATTTTCAGCCCGGGTACGTGGCAGAACCAGGCTTCTTTCGACTGCGAATGGAACGGTCCGGCGCCGAGCCCACCTCCGAACGGCGCCCGGATCGTCACATTGACGGGCTGGCCCCAGCGGTAGTGCGTCGTAGCCAGGTTGTTCACGATCTGGTTGAAGGCGCAGGAGATAAAGTCCGCGTACTGCATCTCCACCACCGGCTTAAAGCCTTCGATGGCCAACCCCAATGCAGCCCCCACTGCGCCGCTCTCGATGATGGGCGTGTTGCGCACCCGTTCTTTACCGAATCGCTCAACGAATCCCTCGGTGACCTTAAACACACCGCCGTACTCGGCAATGTCTTGGCCCATGAGCAGCACACACGCATCCTGCTCCATGGCCAAACGGAGCGCCTCGGAAATGGCATCCACGAAGCGTAACTCCCGCCGGGTGTGTTTGGGCGCCCGCAGTGCCATAAACGGTGGCGCGAACAGATCGGCCCGTTCGGCTTCAGGTGTGCTCTCGACCTCCGGCTGTGCCAGTGCGTACTCGGTAGCCTCGCGCACCTCGGCTTCCAGCTCTGTCCGAATCGCCTTTCTTTCGGCCTTCGACAGGACACCTTCGCGCTCCAGATAGGCCTCGAAGCGATCAATGGGGTCGCGCTTACGCCAGAATTCGAGCAGTTCTTTCGGCACATACTTCGTGCCTGAGGCTTCTTCGTGACCCCGCATGCGGAACGTCTTCATCTCCAGTAGCGTGGGGCCCTCGCCGGAGCGGGCCCGTTCGGCTGCCCGACGCACCGCGTCGATCACTGCCAGCACGTCGTTGCCGTCCACGACCTCGCCCGGCATCCCGTAGCCGACGGCTGCATCAGCCACGTCCTCGACGGGGATCACCTCGTGGGCCGGCGTCGAAAGCCCGTAGCCGTTGTTTTCCACCACGAAAATCACGGGCAGCTTCCAGACGGCTGCCAGGTTTAGTGCTTCATGGAAATCCCCCTCGCGTGTTCCACCTTCCCCCGAAAACGCCAGCACAACAAAGTCTTCGCGCTTAAGCCGGGCAGCCAGGCCCAGTCCGCAGGCCACGGGCAGCATAGCGGCCATGTGCGAGATCATTCCGATGATGCGGCGCTCGGGCAATCCGAAATGGAAGGTGCGGTCTCTGCCTTTTGTGAAGCCGCCGGCCCTTCCCATGAGCTGGCAGAAAAGCGGCCGCAGGGGCACCCCCCGCGTGGTCCACACACCCAGGTTGCGGTGCATGGGCAAGATGTAGTCCTGCGCTTCCAGCGCCCAGGTGCACCCCACCGCGATCGCTTCCTGTCCGTAACCACTAAACCACTTGGAGATGCGCCCCTGGCGAATCAGCCGCAACATGCGCTCCTCAATCACCCGGGGTAGCAACAGCGCCCGGTAGAGCGCCTTCAGATCTGTTGTCGCCACAACGTCCATACATGCCCTGATTGTGCTTGCAGGCTATACAGGCTCAAACTACGAATTTCATCCAGCCAATGCCGTGGGAGTCTCTACCCGAAAGGCGCTGCACGAGCCCTGCGCAGTGCCGCTCTGGGAAGCTGCCCTCCGCGCTACCGGCTTCGTTGCTTACCGAAAGGATGAAGGCCCCTAAGGCCAGCGTGGAACAAACTGCTACTGCCCTTTACCGGCCAGCATCGCGTAGATGGTTCGGAAGAGGATTTTCAGGTCCATGCGCAGGCTCATGTTCTCGATGTAGAACAGGTCGAACTTGACCTTCTGACGCACGTCGTCAAGGCTGCTGTCGTATTTCCAGCGTACCTGTGCCCATCCGGTAATGCCGGGCTTGACACGATGGCGGCGGTTGTAGAGCGGGATCTCGCGGGAGAGCTTTTCGACGAAATACGGCCGTTCAGGTCGCGGCCCCACCAGGCTCATTTCGCCTTTGAGCACGTTCCAGAACTGGGGCACTTCGTCCAGACGCCAGCGTCGGAGCCAGCGACCAATGGGCGTCACGCGCGGGTCGTCTTTTGCAGCCCAAACGGGCCCGGTGCGCGCTTCGGCGTCGACGTACATCGTACGGAACTTGTAGAGCGTAAAGATGCGCCCGTGCTGTCCCACCCGCTGCTGTCTGTAGATGGCTGGCCCGGGCGACGTGAGTCGGATCAGCAGGCCAATGGCGATCCAGAGCGGCATTCCCAGCCCCAACACCAGCAGCGAGACGGTCACATCTATAACCCGTTTCATGCTCTGCTCCCAGGCAGGCATGGGCTCGGGCAACACTTCGATGAGCGGCAGACCATACATGTGCTCGGTACGGGCCATGCCGCCGATGAGCGTGTAAAAGTCGGGTACCAGCTTGAGCGTGACCGGCTTGCCGTCACACAGGCGAAGTACTTCGAGCAGCGCGTCATGGTCGCGTCCGTCCAGCGCGATCAGCACATCCTGCACGCCGAGCTCGTCGATCAGTCGTGGCAACGCCTCGATCGTGCAGGCCGACGTACCAACCTGTGCAACGGCAACAGCTGCGCCATCTCCTTCACTTTCGGACACGCTGGGCTGCTGGTCCACTCGGGCCAGCCGAATGGCTCCTACGATCTTCAGCCCCGCCTCCGGATAGCGTGCCACTTCGTTATAGAGCTGTTCCACGTTATCGCTCCACCCTACAATCAGCGCTTTGTGCACCCCATAACCGCGTAGCCGCAGGGCCTTCTGCACCGTACGCACACCCAGTCGGCCCGTCGAGACCAGTCCGTAGACCGAAGCCCAGTAGAAGAAAATGGCCTCACGGGTCGAACTCGGTTCCAAGGTATCGATGAAGATGGCAAACACCAGAATCAGCACACCGACGCTCACCACCTTAAGCAACGCCACCAGCTCATCGAAGCGGCTTTCGGCGTAGCGCTCCCGGTACATGCCCGAAAAGGCAAACAGCACCACCCAATAGGCTGTCATCAGCAGCATGGGCAGCCAGAACATCATCGGATACAGCTGCGGCTGCCCAAACCACTGCCACGCGAACCGGGCCAGGTACAGCAGTACGTAGGCCAGGCTGAACATCAGGGCGTCGATCGCCAGCAGGGCGATCAGTTCGATGCGGCGCGACACGGGAACGTGCTATGGTTTAAACCATTGATTTTAAGCAAACAGACGTGGTAGCAAACGGCGCGCCGACGAGAGGCTCTGTTCCGGTTGCGTTTCAGGTTCGTTCCCGTTTCCAATATACAAAAGCTGCAGCAAAAATCCAGCACCATGCCGCGTCCCTGGCCGTCCTATCTGGCACTGAGCCGTGAAGCATGGCGGTGTCGCGTTGAACAGGCCCGCGCCATGCTGGCCGAATGCCGGGCCTGTCCCCGCGACTGCGGGGTCAACCGGCTGCAGGACCACTACGCCGCCTGCAAAACAGGCCGCTACGCGCTCGTGAGCAGTTACTTTCCGCACTTTGGCGAAGAGGACTGCCTGCGGGGCTGGAACGGCTCGGGCACGATCTTTTTCGCCCATTGTAACCTGCGTTGCGTATTTTGCCAAAACTATGACATCAGCCAGGCCATCAAGCCGCACAAGGCGCCGCCGGGGCATCCGCCCGAAGCCATTGCGGCCATGATGCTGGAGCTGCAGGAGCTTGGCTGCCACAACATCAACCTGGTCACGCCTGAGCACGTCGTACCCCAGATTGTCGAGGCGCTGGCGGTTGCGGTTAAACACGGTCTGCGCCTGCCCATCGTCTACAACACCAGCGCCTACGACTGCCTTGCAAGCCTGCGTCTGCTCGAAGGAATCGTGGACATCTACATGCCAGACTTCAAATTCTGGAGCACAGCGCGCAGCCAGCACTACATGAAAGCGGCCGACTATCCCGAATATGCCCGCACTGCCATTAAGGAAATGCATCGCCAGGTGGGCGATCTGGAATTGGACGAAGAAGGACTGGCGCGGCGCGGCCTGCTCATCCGGCACCTGGTTATGCCCGGCTGCCTGGACGAAACGCGGGCCATTCTGGAATGGATCGCCCGCGAACTCGGCCCCAACACCTACATCAACCTGATGAACCAGTACTATCCGGCCGGACGCGTCAACGGCATGACCTTTCCCGAACTCAACCGCCGCTTGAGCCCTGACGAATATGCCGAAGCGCTGCATATGGCCGCCGAGCTGGGCCTGCACCGGCTGGACCGCCGCCGCCCTCACCCCCGCCTGCTTATGAAAAGCCCCTGGTTTTACTGAAGCATGCTATTCCAGTCGGAAACGGAAGGTAATGATGCCAGTCTGGTTTTCCGGCGGGACGCCTGGTGGCAGTGGGTTGAAGCGCCAGCGTCGCAGGGCTTCCAGCACGGCACGCTCCAGCGCCGGGTTACCTTTGATCAGCGGAATGGCCTGCACCACGCGCCCCTGCGGGTCGACCACGATGCGTACGCGGATGATGGCGTTGACCTTCTCGGCATAGACGGGCAGCGGCGCCTGCACAAGCGTGCGATCTAATCCTTCGATCAGATACGGCGCGCTGCGCTGATCCTCCTGGCCTTCTCCCTGATTTCCGGTAGCTGCGCCAGCCGTTCCCTCGGCCTGCCCGCCGCCTTGCGGCGCTACGGGCCGTGCAGCCTCATCGGGCTCAGGCTTTTTGACCTCAGCCGGATTGTTCTGCGGCTTCGGGGCTACACGCGTCTCTTCGGGTTCGTTGACGCGCTCTGATTCCTGCACCGGGGGCGTCTTGGGCAGCTCCACCGGACGCGTCTTTTCGGGCAGGGTTGCCGCTTCTTGTTGCAGAGTTTGAGGCTGTGGCTCAGGGGCCGCTTCGTTTGGCCGGGGTTGCTCGGACTGTTGCACGGGGCGTCCCTGCGCCCAGGGTCCCAGTTCCACCTCGATAAAGCCCAGCGGGGGCGCCTGCCTCAGCTCTACGTGCTTGAACGCCAGCAGCAGCAACACCAGCGCGTGGATAACCAGACTGGTCAGCAGCCCGATCCAGTCGTCGCGTTTCATGGCCGATTAGGTTACACTTGGCTCGGTTTCCGTTTCCAGGCGCTCCTTTAGGGCAGCAAGCGCCTCGGGATACGGCGGCCGCAGAATGCCCCGGTCCGTGATGATCGCCGTGATCAGTTCAGCCGGGGTCACATCGAAGGCCGGGTTGTAAACACGGATGCCCTCGGGTGCCGTCTGCCGCCCGAAACCGTGCGTGATCTCGCGTGGATCCCGTTCTTCAATGACAATCTCTTTGCCGGAAGGTGTTTCGAAGTCAATCGTGGAAACAGGCGCAGACACGTAGAACGGAATGCCGTGCGCACGGGCCAGTACAGCCAGCCCGTAGGTGCCAATCTTGTTGGCCACATCGCCGTTGGCCGCGATGCGGTCGGCGCCGACGATCACGGCATCGACCCAGCCCTGCTGCATCACGTGCGCGGCCATCGCGTCGGTGATCAGCGTGGCCGGGACGCCTGCCTTGAGCAGTTCCCAGGCTGTAATCCGGCTGCCCTGTAGCAGTGGGCGCGTCTCGTCCACCCAGGCCTCCAGCCGGACACCTCGCTCCTTACCCAGAATGAACGGGGCCAGCGCCGTACCGTAGCCCGAAGTTGCCACCCCACCCGTGTGGCAGTGCGTGAGCACACGCATGCCGTCTTTAAGCAGCTCCAGCCCATAGGCGCCCAAACGTCGACCGGCCTCCCGATCTTCTTCTTCAAGGGTCCGTGCCTCGGCAAGGAGCCACGATCGGAGCAGCTTGCAGTCGGCGTGCCGGTAGGCTTCCAGCACGGCTTCCATGCGCCGGAGCGCCCCGAACAGGTTCACGGCTGTGGGACGCGTCTTGCGCAAAAGTTCGATAGCCCGCTGCACGTCTTCCGGCCTGCTTTCTGGACGCCGGAGCGCCAGCACCACGCCATATGCTGCTGCGATTCCGATGGCCGGCGCTCCACGCACGCGAAGTTTCCGAATAGCTTCAGCCATCTGCTCGGGCGTTTCAATCGGAATCCAGCGCTCTTCGATGGGCAGCAGCGTCTGGTCCAGCAGGTCCACGCGAAAGGCTTCGTCATTCCAGTACAGCGGAGGAATCATAAGCGATGAGGGTTTGCTGACTATTTGGTGTAGCTCAAACGTCCGGGCGGTGCCAGTTTTCCCGGGCCAGCACGAAGCGAACGGCCAGCCGATGCGCGAAGCCCAGCTCGGAGGCCAGTCCGGCAAAGTCGCCGAAGCTGTAATCGACGGTCAGATGCGGCAGCCGTACGCCCGCGCCTACCGTGGGGGTCAGCTCAAGCCCAAAGCGTTCGGAGTAGGCTAGGCGGTTAACCCCTGCCCGAAGCGCCACCACGTCGCGGTACCAGAACTCGGCCCCCAGCCTGGGATGCCATGAGACATCGCCTACATTGAGGGCGTAAGTCCGCTGGCCGTCGAGGGCTACGTCCACATCAGCAGCTACCACAAGCCAGTGCATGCCCAGCGGCTGCTCGTAGGCCGATCCCAGCCGGAGTACCGGTAGCACCAGGTAGGTGCCCCCTTTTGGCAACTCCTGACCGAACGCTTCCTCGAACGTGTAGGGCTGGCCGGTTTCCGGGTTGATTGTCTCCAGCGCGAATGCATCCGGGTTGATGCTCCAGCTCTGAAGCATTGTCGAAAGGTCCTGCACGTTCACTCCGATCCAGAAGCGTCCCAGCCGGTAGCGGGCGCCGGCGTCCACGCTGTAACCCCAGGCCTCAGCAAATTCCCCGATCGTCCGGCGCACCACCTTGGCCGACAGCCCCACGGCCAGGTCCTCGCCCAGCAAGCGGGCATAGCTGAAGTAAAACGCATAGTCGGCCGCCGAAAACGTTTCGATAAACTCCTCGGCGTGCGGCTTCGGTCGGTTGCGCACCGGATCCCAGGCATTCAGCGTGTTCTTGATGTCGTTGACGCCGCTCCGGAAGAATGCAATGCCTAATGTTGAGGTAGCACTGACCGGCCAGGCCAGCGCTGCATAGTCGAACGAGACGATCCCGGCAAAGCGTTCGGCATGCATGTAGGCGACCTCCGGGTAGGTCAACCGACTTAGGCCAGCCGGATTCCAGTAGGTGGCATCCACGTCGGCCGCCAGCGCCACGTAGGCCCCGCCCATGCCGAGCGCCCGACCGCCCACGCCACCGGCGAGAAAGTCGGCGCCGTACTTGGCCACCCGCTGTCCGAAGGCCGGTAGCACCAGCCAACTCCACACCATCAGCAGCCAAAGGGCTACCCTCTTTCTCACAACGAACATGCGCAATTGCTTCGCGTTGATTCTGGCTCGCAGCGAAAAGATCGCGTAGCAAACGACCCTGGCACCGGCCGGCTGGGTTGCAGCGACGAGACTCCAACCGGCAGGCGCCCGACCCGTTCCCCCGACCTGCATCGCAACAGACCATGCGCGTTGTTCTCAAACCCGGCAAAGATAAACTGCTACGTCGCGGCTATCCGTGGGTGTTTGCCAACCAAATCCATCACGTAGAAGGACACCCGCGGACCGGCGATGTCGTCGAGATCGCGGCGACGGACGGCACCCTCTACGGCTTTGGATTTTACCACGAGCGCTCCCAAATTGCTGTGCGCTTTCTCACGTCCGATCCGGAAGCCACCATCGACGCCGCATTTTTTCGTCGGCGGCTGGAGCAAGCGCTGGCACTCCGAAAAGCCGCCTTCGGTGACAGCACGCATTACCGCTTGGTCTTCAGCGAAAGCGACGGCCTGCCTGGCACGATCATCGACCGCTATGGCGACGTGCTCACCTGGACCTGCCTCTGCTTTGGGATGGAGCAACGCCGGGACCTGATCCTTGACCTACTGGAGGAGCTGTTGCATCCCCGTGCAATCATCGAACGCAACGACAACAGCCTCCGCGAAAAGGATGGGCTTCCTCAGCAACGGGGCATCCTGCGCGGTCACTACAACGGACCAGTGGAGATCGTCGAGGAAGGTGTGCGTTTCCGCGTGGACGTGCTCGAAGGGCTCAAGACGGGCTTCTTTCTGGACCAGCGGCTTCATCGACCCATAGTAGCCCGCTTAGCACGCGACCGGCACGTGCTTGACGTGTTTTCGGCCGATGGAGGCTTTGGTCTGATGGCCGCAGCCCACGGCGCCGCCCACGTGCATCTACTCGACATTTCCGAGCCGGCCATGCAACGCGCCCAAGCAAACGCCCGCCTGAACGGCCTCGATCCTTCCCACCTTACCTTCGACGTAGCGAATGCGCTTGACCGCCTTGGTGAACTGGTCGCGCAGGGGGCCACATACGACCTGATCGTGCTCGATCCGCCCGCCTTCGCTAAAAGCAAGCGCCACCTGGACGATGCGCGCCGAGCCTACCAGCGCATCAACATCAGCGCCCTGCGCCTGCTACCACCCGGCGGGCTGCTGGCTACGGCCTCATGCTCGCAGGCACTCGACGAAAACGAATTTCTGAAGATCATCCACTACAGCGCCCGCCGTGTCGGATGCGGCCTGCGCTTACTCTACCGAGGCACCCAGCCGCCCGACCATCCCGTGCTCGAAGCCATGCCCGAAACCCACTACCTCAAGTTCTTTCTCTTCCAAAAACTGAACGATGAAGTGCCTCCGGTGCGGCAATAAAAAACGGCGCCCGGCAGAGGCGCCGCCTTTACCCGAAATCATCCCACGTGCAGCAGGCAGTTCTCGCTGAAGAACGGGTTGGCCGTGTAGCCGTCGGCCTGATCGTCGTTCACCCAGCGCTCGCCGTCAACAAAGTAGCGGAACTGATAGGTACCGGGCTTGAGCACGATCGACTTACTCCAGTAGCCTTCGTTTTTGTAGAGGCGCATGGGATGGACCGACGGGTCCCAGTTATTGAAGTCGCCCACTACCGACACGCTTTCGCGCGCCACGTCGGCCGGCAGCTTGAACAGGACTCGGATACCCTGACGCGTCTTTTTCTTCTCGATCATAAGGTCTCAAGCAGGGATTGGTGAACAGCGATCGCCTGCGGCCGTGAATTAGAAACGCACGCAAAAGTTGCCCTGCAACTGTTGAAAAAACAATCACCCTTGCCATAGCAAGCGCTTTTCTAACGAAAAGCTAAAAAAAGCGGTAAGGGCTTCGATTTCATGGAAACGCTTTCTCGCTTACCTGACAATCCCAGTAGCCTGCGCAAGAGCGGTCAGCGTGCGCCATTGTCTACGAGCTTGCTCAAAGAAGGCGTCATCCCCCAACAGCTGCAGCACCAGCCCCTGTTCGAGGCGCGTCTGAGCCAGATGGTAGAGCAGGGCCATGGGTACGGATTCCATCAGCAGCACCGCCACACGCACCCCGGATTGGTCATGGCGCCGGGCATAGGCGGCCACACTAACCAACCCAGGAAACAAGCCGCTCTCAACCGCCAGCACCTTCAGACTGGTCTGCAGCGTATCGGGCAACGTACGCTCCAGATAGCGACGCATGTCGTGTCCCCAGACCGAGCTGTCGGCCGCAATACGCTGGAGCAACAGCGCATAGCCCTGCGCTGTCCCCCGGGGATAGGTAGCCTGCGCCTGATCGCGCTGATCCCAAAGGCTCAGGCCAGATCCCTGTTGCTCCAGATGGGTCGCCAGCGCGTCATACAGGTGCGCATCACGTACAACAGCTTCCGTCAGGGCAAAGGGGTCGGTGCTGCGGTTTGCCAGCGCCGGCATGGTATGCCAGCTCAGGAAAAGTCCCAGCAACGGAAGCGGCGGTTCCAGCGACGGCACCTTGAGTCGTTCCGATAGCGTAGCCAGCGCGGTCTGTCCCAGACGCAACAGCAGGTAGTCGTGCGCAGCCGGATCGTTGCCTTCCAGCAGGAGCTGCACGACCTGTCGCAGGAAAAGCGAATCGCCGGTGTCCGGGAGCAGCGAGAGCGCATGCATGTGCACTTGCGCGCCCAGCGACGGTAACACGTACCGGTCAAGCGTCCAGCGGGCAATCGGTTCGTTTGGGTCCAGTCTGCTCTGTCCAACCGCCTCGGCATAGCCGGCCAGTAGCAGCAGTCGGGGGAGTCCGGCTACTGGCCGCGCCACTTCCGATTGAAAATAGAGCCCAGAGTCTGGCGCTGTGATGTCAAAGACCACCAGCGACGCCTGCGCCGGATGCGCCAGCAGATAGTCGAGTAGGTCCTGCGGGCTGCGCAACGTTTCGGCCAGCGCCTGGCCCTCCCGCATAGCTCGTAGGTTTTCCAGCATCACCTCGAAGGTGTCCCAATAGCGCAGTACGACGACCCCAATCGCCACCACCAGCAATCCGGTAGCAATCAGCAGATGACGCTTCAGGTTGATCCCCGACATGGTTACAGCTGCTTCATAGTTTTCTCCACAAAATAAAAAGGGCGGCGGCACCCGAAGGTACCGCCGCCCCGGGGAACCCCATCAGGCCGACTCCAGCTCTTCGGCGCGCAGCACGCGCGGATAGCGGATCTGCTCCACGAGCGTCTGCACTTCTTTCGGAGGCGGCGGTGTGCGAAGCGAGACGAGAATCGTCACAATAAAGTTCAGGATCATGCCGATCGTGCCTACTCCCTGCGCGTTGATGCCCAGGAAGCTGTTCAGGATCGGCTCCTCAAGTCCGAGCACGCGGTCGGCCCGCATCAGCACGATCAGGGTGAACGTAAAGAGCAGGCCGGTCAGCATGCCGGCAATGGCCCCTTCCTTGGTGCACCGCTTCCAGAACACGCCCAGCACGATGATTGGGAAGAAGCTGGAGCAGGCCAGACCGAAGGCAAAGGCCACCACTTCGGCCACGAAGCCCGGCGGGAAGATACCCAGCAGACCGGCGATAATCACGCCGAGGAAGATCATCACACGGGCCACCGTCAGCTTCACATGATCGGGTGCGCTTGGGTTGATGATCTGGCCGTAGAGGTCGTGTGCCATGGCCGAGCCAATGACTAACAGCAGGCCCGAGGCCGTTGAAAGCGCCGCGGCCAGCCCACCGGCCGCCACCAGGCCGACCACCCAGGCCGACAGGTTGGCGATCTCTGGCGTGGCCAGCACGATGATGTCACGGTCAATGGTGCCAAGCAGTGCAGCCGCTGTCATGCCTTCGCTCCATTCGCCCGTACGGATCAGTCCCGTCTGCGCCCAGTTCTGGACCCAGCTCAGGTCGAGCATGCCCGTCGGGCCCAGCTCACTGAAAGCGTTTAGGATGTAATAGCGAGCAAACATGGCCACGGCTGGTGCCGTCAGATACAGCAATCCAATGAAGAACAGCGCCCAGAAGGCCGACCAGCGGGCATCCACTACCCGTCGCACCGTGTAAAAGCGCACGATCACGTGGGGCAGACCGGCTGTTCCGGTCATCAGGGCGAACGTCACGCAGAAGACGTTCAGCATGTCCCAGCTTCCCTTAAAAGGCTGGCTGTAGAAGTTGCCCAGCAGTTCGTACTGAAGCTGGTCCAGCCGCGGCAGCACCTTGCCAATCGCCAATTGCGGCAGCGGAATACCCGTCAGCGTATAGGCAATCGCGAAGGCAGGGATCAGATAGGCGATGATCAGCACAGTGTACTGGGACACCTGGGTCCAGGTGATCCCCTTCATGCCGCCCAGCACGGCGTAGAGCGATACAATCGCCATGCCAATGATCACGCCCCAGACAATATCGACCTGCAGGAAGCGGCTGAAGACGACGCCCACGCCGCGCATCTGCCCGGCCACATAAGTAAAGGAGACGAACAGTGCTGCGATGGCCGCCACCACACGGGCCGCATTGGAGTAGTAGCGTTCGCCCACGAAGTCGGGGACCGTGAACTTCCCGAACTTGCGCAGAAACGGCGCCAGCAGCACGGCCAGCAGCACGTAACCGCCCGTCCAGCCCATCAGGTAGACGGCCCCGTCGTAGCCCATGAAGGAAATCAGGCCCGCCATCGAAATGAAGCTGGCCGCACTCATCCAGTCGGCGGCCACGGCCGCGCCGTTGGCGACGCTCGGAATACCCTGACCAGCCACATAAAACCCGGCGGTGTCTTTCACGCGGCTCCAGATGGCGATTCCGATGTAAACGGCGAACGTGATCGCCACCCAGAAAAAAGTCCAACCAATAATGCCCATGGCTCGTGCTTCCAGATTGGTTCAATGGAAGCCTCCTCAGTGCGCCTGCGAGGGCGGCGTCGTCGTGCCCACGTCTTCCTCGACACCGGCCGCCCGGTCCAGCTTACCCATCATGATGGCGTAAGCCAGAATCAGCAGGATGAAGATCATGATGCTGCCTTGCTGGGCCATCCAGAATCCCATCGGGACGCCGGCGATTTTCAGCGTGTTGAGCGGTTCGACCAGGAAAATGCTCAGCACGTACCCGGTAATGAACCAGATGACCAGCAGCCAGATGGTGCGCTTGCGCACTTCCCGCCAGTACGTTTTGCGATCCATTTGCGCCATGGCTTCCTCCATAGATGGTTGTCAGAAAAACAGAAACACGGTAAAATTCCCTCGGATGTTGGTGGCTGTCTCTGTCTCGCCGATCGGCTTGTAGCGCGCGTCGAAGCGGCTGGCATAGGCCGCCAGGTCACTTCGAGCTCAAAGGCGAAGAGAACCGGTCCGTGGTTCAGGTTTAGGCGCGGCGCTACCCGCCAGAGCTGTTTGATGTTCGGTCCGCGGGCGGCTGTAGCTACAACCGGGCCGTCCAGATCACTAAGGGCAACCTGGTTAACCAGATAGCCGACGAACAGTCCGGGCGCTACCTGTCCTGCACTGTCGATGTCCACCCATCCGGAAAGCAACTGCAGCGGCTTGAAAGCGCTGGCGTAGTAACTTCCCTGGCGATCGACCGAGGGCGCATAAACATAGCCGCCCGTCATCAGGTGATCGGTCAGATGGAATTCTCCTTCACGAGCAGCTACGACCTGTCGCGTGTCGTACAGATACTCGGCTTTCAAGAAGCCACCGACTTTGAACGACTGCGCCCAGAGTGTCAGCGGCGTAGCCAGGAAGAACAGCAGCAAACCGAAACCCTGGCCTAAACCCAGCGTTCGACGTAGCGAATGCTTCATGAGTCACCTCCTTGGTTTGGTTTTCGCGGGGAGGGACTCCATCTTCCCAAAGACACGGTGCTCCGCAGGTGGCCGTTATCCTCTCCCTTAGGGCGGCCAGGCAGTCGCGGAGTCCGTGTACCTATCAAACGGCGCCCGGTCCGATGGTTGGCGGCCTCGCAACCGGCGCCGTTTTGTGTGCGGTGTCAGCGATTTAGCCGATTCTGCACCAATTCTTCGACGACCGACGGATCGGCCAGCGTCGAAATATCTCCCAGGTCCTGATATTCGTTGGCCGCAATCTTGCGCAGGATGCGGCGCATGATCTTGCCCGATCGCGTCTTGGGCAAAGCCGGCGTAAACTGCAGCAGGTCAATCGTAAAGATTGGCCCCAACAAGTTGCGCACGTGCTGGATCAGCTCCTTGCGGAGCGCATCGCTGGGCTCAAAACCGGCCTTCAAGGTCACGTAAGCATAGATGCCCTGGCCTTTGATTTCGTGCGGATAACCCACGACGGCCGCCTCGGCCACTGCCTCATGCTGCACCAGGGCGCTCTCGATCTCAGCCGTACCCAAACGGTGGCCCGAGACGTTGATCACGTCGTCGACGCGGCCCACGATCCAGTAATAGCCATCCTCGTCTCGCCGCGCCCCATCCCCGGTAAAGTACTTGCCCGGAAAGCGCGTGAAATAGGTCTCCACAAAGCGATCGTGGGCTTTGTAGACCGTGCGCATCTGGCCAGGCCACGAGTCGAGAAGGACCAGCATGCCATCGGCCGGTCCTTCCAGAATGTTGCCGTCGTTGTCCACGATGGCCGGTTGAACGCCGAAGAACGGCAGCGTAGCCGAGCCTGGCTTGAGCGGGGTGGCGCCCGGCAGCGGCGTGATCATGATCCCACCCGTTTCCGTTTGCCACCAGGTATCCACAACCGGGCACCGCTCTTCGCCAACCACACGATAGTACCAGAGCCAGGCCTCCGGATTGATCGGTTCGCCGACCGTACCCAGCAGCCGGAGCGATTGGCGGCTTGTTTTCTTCACCCACTCATCCCCCTCACGCATTAACGCCCGGATGGCTGTGGGCGAAGTGTACAGGATATTCACCTGATATTTATCGACCACCTGCCAGATACGCGAGGGATCCGGGTAGTTCGGGGTGCCTTCGAAGAGCACCTCAGTCACGCCATTGGCAAGCGGTCCGTAGACGATGTAACTGTGGCCCGTGACCCAGCCAATGTCGGCTGCGCACCAGTAGACGTCGCCATCGTGGTAGTCGAAGACGAGTTGGTGCGTGAGCGAGGCGTAGACCAGATAGCCGCCGGTTGTGTGCACCACCCCCTTGGGTTTGCCAGTCGAGCCTGAGGTATAGAGGAAGAAGAGCGGGTCTTCAGCATCCATCACCTCAGGCGGGCACTCCGCCGACACCGTCTGCATTTCTTCGTGGCACCAGAAGTCTCGGCCTTCTACCCATGGAATGTCCCCCCCGGTGCGCCGCACAACCAGCACGGTCTTCACGTCCGGGCAACGCTCGAGCGCTTTGTCGGCATTCCGCTTGAGCGGCACATGACGACCGGCTCGGAGCCCCTCGTCGGCCGTGATCAGATAGGTGGCCTCGCCGTCCAGGATGCGGTCGGCCAGCGAATCGGGCGAAAAGCCGGCAAAGACCACGGAGTGGATCGCCCCGATCCGGGCGCAGGCCAGCATGGCGTAGATGGCCTCCGGGATCATGGGCAGGTAGATCGTCACCCGGTCGCCTTTCTTCACACCGTGCTTTTTGAGCACGTTGGCCAGTTGGCAGACCGCTTCGTAGAGTTGGCGATAGGTAATCGCCTTGCCCGCTTCGTTGGGATCGTCCGGCTCCCAGTAGAAGGCCACCTGGTCGGCCCGCGTTTCGAGATGCCGGTCGATACAGTTATAGGCCGCGTTCAACTTCCCTCCTTCGAACCAGCGGATGTAGAGGTTTGAAGGATCGAACGAGGTGTTTTTGACCGTATGAAACGGCTCGAACCAGGTGATGCGCTGAGCCTGCTCGCGCCAAAAGCCTTCCGGATCTTTGATGGAGCGTTCGTAGATTTCCCGGTATTGCTCCATCGAGCTGATAAAAGCCCTTTTGCGAAACGCTTCCGGCGGTTCAAAAACCAATCCACGTCCCGAGAAGGCCGCCGTTTCTCTGATCGTTTCCTGGACACCCATAGCTTCCCTCTATTTATTCTTGTTTAAGAATAACTCGACTTTTCCAGCCTTGCACTTTTTCTTTTCATCGCAGAAAACCCGTTAATGTTATAAAAAATTTTCGCAAGAGATGCAAGAGGAGTCAATATATTCCATAAAAGGAATATTTAAGGTTGTATTGCCGGGAGCATCAAGCACAACTGCGGACCGCCCGCGTCACGCTGCACCCAGAGATCGGCTTCGTGCCAGGCCAGCACTTCCGAAAGCGTCAGCGATAGACCCTCCAGGGTAAGTGTCTGCGTCAGCCATCGCCGCAGCCGCTCCTGTGGAAGCTGGCGCCCCTGCCAATGCAGGGTGATCCAGACCAGACCCTTTCCGATAGAAGCCGAAAGCGTATATTTTTCTTCTGGCAGAATCTGTCGCAGCTGCCGGCCCAGCAATTCCCAGAATTGGTGCCAGAGCCTGCGGTCTGCCCGTACGATACCGCATAGCTGGTCGGTCGATAGTTGCACGCACAGGGCAGCCTGTTGCAATGCCGCGATCGTCAGATGCAGAAGCTCCGCAATCGGCAGCCGCTCCAGCGGCCAGTGAGCCTGCAAATACCGGGTGTAGGCCGTAACCGTTTGCTCCAGCAGCCGGGCCAACGCCTCAGTCTGTTCCAGAATGATGTGCTGAAACTGAGTCGCCAGATCTGGCGCCATGTCTGGATAAGCGGTCATGGTCTCAATAGCGGCTCGGATGTTGGCCACCGGCCGCCGCAACCCCTCCAGCAACTGCCGCAACAGGAGCGGCTGCCAGTCATCGGATCGGGCGGAAGCCGACCGCACCTGGAGCACAAATTCTCCCTCGCCGGTCAGCGGCCAGGCCTGCACCGCCAGGAGCCGCCCTTCTAGGGTTCGCACATGATTGGGCGTTTCTGGCGGCGGCCAGGACAGACCGGGCAAAACAGCCGGCAATTTGGTTTGGGTAGGATCGTCTGCGGACAAAGCCAGCCACGTTCGGGCCCGCTGATTGGCCCATACCACACGTCCTTCCGCATCACAGAGAATCACTCCGTCCGGCAGCGCCTCCAGCGTGGCTGCCAGTTTACTTGCTTTCGGCGTCTTCAAGGCTGCTGGTTCAGCAGGTTGCGCACGGTTTCCATCACCGCTCGAATGGCAAACGGCTTGACAATATAGGCATCGGCCCCGACGGCTTGTCCTTTTTCCAGATCGGCCTCCCGCCCGCGCGCCGTTACCAGCACCACCTTGAGGGCCTGCCCGTCCGGTCCCGATTTAAGCTGCCGGCATACTTCAAAGCCGCTTATCCCCGGCAGCATGACATCCAGCAACACCAGATTGGGCAGCATTTTTCGACAGGTCTCCAGGGCCGCCTCGCCGTCTTCCACGACGTGAACCTGGTAGCCTTCCTGCTCCATCAAAAAGCGCAGCGACAGTGCAATGCTGGGTTCGTCTTCAACAATCAATATGCGGGGTGTCTGGCCGTTCATCGCGCTTCATGGATTCAGTCGGAAGCTAGCGCCCAGGGGGGTGGCTCGTACCATCTACCATCAGATGCCGGCAGGCGTGGCAGCGTGAACGAAAACGTAGCCCCCTGTCCGGGCTCGCTTTCAACCCAAATGTGGCCGTGGTGATGCTGCACAATACGACGAGCAATGGCCAGTCCCAGCCCGGTACCTGGCGGCCGACTGCCCGTGCTCGTATGCACCTGCCGGAATTTATCAAAAATCGTGGTCTGATCCTCAGGGGCAATACCTGGACCGTTGTCCTCCACGTCCACGCGCACGCGGTCGGGCTCCACCAGCAGCCGCACCGCGATACGCCCGTCCTCCGGGTTGCAGAACTTGACGGCGTTCGAGAGCAGGTTCAACAGCACCTGCACCAGCTGATCGCGGTCGCCCAGCACGTAGCAGGGCATCTCGGGCCTCGAAACCTTCAGCGTGATTTTGTTGAACTGAACATGCGGTTGAATGGCCTCGACGGCCTCTTCGATCACTTCCTGCATGCGCACCGGCTCCAGGTTCAACTCGACGGTGCCCGACTCCAACTTCTGAAGCGTCAGTACCTGGTTGATCAGCCGGGTCAACCGCTCGGCCTCTTTGATGATGATGCCGAGAAATTCCTGACGTTGCGCCTCGGGCAGCTTGGGGTTAGCATACATGATCTCGCTGAAAGCCCGGATCGACGTCAGCGGCGTGCGCAGCTCGTGGGTAATCGTGGAGATAAACTCATCCTTGAGCCGATCCAGCTCTTTGAGGCGCTCGTTGGCCGCCTGCAGCTCGCGTGTGGCCCGTTCCAGCTCGGCCGACTTACGCTCCAGCTCATGGCTATAGGCGATCACCTGCTGCGTCTCGTCCAGAATATTCATGACCTCGCGCACACTCAAGGGCTCTTCCTTCACCACCGAAGCAATCAGCACCCGGGCCGAAGCCGATCCGATGGCGCCGGCCAGTAAGCGTTCGGCGTGCTGAACCACCTCGGCTGTTGCCGTTACCGTGCCGCTGCCCTGTGCCAGTACCGGACGCAGCGCTTCGTCCGCTTGCTTTTTGCCCAGAAACCGCCGCAGCAACTGCTGCAGATCCAACACATAGGCAGTCCCGCGCCAGGGTGCTTCGCCCGGCCGCCCCGATAGACGAAACACGTCCACGAACGCCCGTGCCTGCAGCAGCTCCTCTACCCGTTGCTGCGTGAACAACGACACGCCCACGTACAGCCCTGTATTGAAAAGCAGACTCCAAAAAAGTGCATGGGAGACCGGATCGAAGCCCTCCAGCCCAAACAGCTGGTACGGACGTAGCCAGCCAATACCCCAAGGGCCGTCTTCAATGAAAGAGACCGGCAGCAGGCCGGCATCGACCAGCGATGGCAGCGGAAGCGTGTAGCCCCAGATCAGAAAGCCGGCAATCAGACCGCAGAGCGCTCCGGCCCGCGTGCCACGCCGCCAGTACATCCCCCCTAATATCGCCGGAGCAAACTGAGCAACCGCGGCAAAAGAAATTAGCCCGATCGAGATCAGCGCATAGGCATGCGCAATGGCACGAAAGTATAGATAGCTCAGCACCAGTACCAGAACGATCCCGGCCCGCCGAATGCCAAGCAGCAAGCTAGTGAGACGCCCGCGCTGCGCCAGCCGCAGCAGGCGAATACGCAGCAGGATGGGCATGATCAGATCGTTGCTGATCATGGTGCTGAGCGCCACGGTGGCCACAATAACCATACTGGTGGCTGCCGAGAAGCCGCCGATAAAAGCCAGCAATGCCAGCAGCTCTTGCCCGTACGCCATCGGCAGCGCCAGCACAAACACGTCGGCATCGACCTGTCCGCCCGGAAAGGCCATCAGGCCGGCCAGCGCTATAGGCAGCACGAACAGGTTGATCAGCCACAGATACAGTGGGAACAGCCAGATCGCCTTGCGCAGGTGGCGCTCGTCCACGTTTTCAACGACAGCCACCTGGAATTGGCGGGGTAGAAACAAAATGGCCAGCATGGCCAGCAGCGTCATCCAGAACCACTGGCCGTAGGCACCCGGCCCGAATGCTTCTTCCATGGTCAGCAGCCGACGCAGTTCCGGCTGGGCTAGCGCGCGGCCAAACAGATCGGCCGGCCCGTTGTAGAGCCCGAATGTCACAAACAGACCGACCGCCACAAATGCCGGGAGCTTCACCAGCGACTCGAAAGCGACGGCTGCTACCAGTCCTTCATGGCGCTCGGTGGCATCCAGATGCCGCGTCCCGAACAGAATCGAAAACAACGCGAGCGCCAGCGCCACATAAAGCGCCGTGTCGTCCAGCAGACTTTCGCTCGGATTCAACGCAGGACGTCCACTAAGCACCTGAAAACTGACCGAGATGGCCTTGAGCTGAAGCGCGATGTAGGGCACGCCGCCAGTAACGGCGATCACGGTCACCAAGGCGGCCAGGCTGCTGCTTTTGCCATAGCGCGAGGCCACAAAATCGGCGATCGAAGTAATACGGTACACCTTGCTGATGCGGATCATCTTCCGCAGCACCATCCACCAGAGCACGGCCGTCAGCGTAGGCCCCAGATAGGTGGGCAGGTAGCCCACGCCACTGCTGGCCGCCCGTCCCACACTACCATAAAAGGTCCATGCCGTGCAGTAAACAGCCAGTGAGAGCGCGTAGATATATGGACTGCTGATGATGCTTAGGCCCCGCTCGGCCCGCCGATCGCCATACGTGGCGATGGCAAACAGCAAGGCGATGTACAGTAGCGCGATAAGAAAAATGAAGCCGCCCGGAAGCATGGCTCAGGAATGTTCCTCCGGTGGCGTAGTCCAATGTCGCTCCATCAGCCAGATGAGCAGTCCAATCACCAGCGCCCACACGCCGTAAAGGTACACGTACAACACAGGCATCCCCAGTACCAGCTGCTCCCGACTAAAGAGCGACAGCAGCGGAAAGTTCATCAGCAGCAGGCCCAGCACAAAGAGGGCCACCAGGCGCGCGCGCGTCATGAGGGTGCTCCGTCTGAGGGGGTTTCCAGGCTCCGGCACAACAGCAGGAACAATCCGGCCAGTGAAGGATCGGCCAGGCGGTAGCGCACATGCACCCCGTCACGGCGCCGCTGCACCAATCCTTCGCGGGCCATTAGGTTCAGGTGCTTGCTCACGTTCGGCTGTCGCAAGCCCAATGCATCGACGATCTCCTGGACGCTCAGTTCGCCATGGGTGCGCAGCAAATTCAGCAGCCGCAACCGTACCGGATCGCCCAGCACCCGCAACCGGCGGGCGGCGGGCTCCAGCAAGGTTTCGGGCACCAGCGGCGCCTGTTCGACCACCCCCATCCTGGATCGCCTTTCTGGATGCTGCCAGTTTTGTTTCTATCTTACAGCGTAACGCGACGAAAATCAAATGCCAACGGCTTGATGCTCCAGTCGGCTCGTTTCTGGAAAACCTACACCGTGCTGGCACTGCTGGGTTTGCTGCTGCTGGCCGCGCCCAATCTGATCTGGTGGTTCAGTGCTTCGCCCTCGGAGCGGGCCTGGCTGCTGGCACGCTACCCGTTTCTGATGGTGCTCATCGTTCTGGTGTTAGGCGGCATCTATGCGCTTTGGCTGCATGGGTACCAGACGCATGTGCGCCCGATCGATCGGCTTACCGATGCGATCCATCAGGTACTGGCCGGCCACACGCCTCCACCTCTCCCGCAGGCCAGCACCCGCGAACTCCGAAACCTGCAGGAAGCGGTGACCGAACTGGCCCACCGCTATCGCCTTCAGACCGAAACGTCGGCTGCCGGCCCCCTTTACCGCGAACGCAACCTGCTGGCCATGCTGCTGGGCGAACTGCCCGAAGCCGTGCTCGTGTGCCGGACTTCCGGCCAGATCCTGCTCTATAACGAAACGGCCCGTCGTCTGCTTGAAACACCCGCACATCCGGGCGCCATCGGGCTGGGCCGATCCATCTTTCACAGCCTGGATCGGGATCTGATCGTCTTTGCCTTAGACGAGCTGGCCTATCGGCTACGCTGGCAGCATCCCCATCCCACAGTTCATTTCGTCACCTGTCTGTCTTCGGGGCAGCTTGTGCGTGTGCAGGCCACCCCAATCCGTGGCGAAGCAGACCGACTGGAAGCGTTTGTTTTGCTGCTGCAGCCTCTGCAGCCAGAAGCCCAACCGTTTGAGTTCATCCGAGGGGCCGATTTGCTGCAGGCCCTGGCCCTGGCGCTCCAAAAAGCCGGCGTTTCGCTACAGCTCAAAGGCGTCACGGGCACCCTCTGGCTTCGGGTACGCCTACCCGAAGCCTTTGAAGCACTTCGACAGCTGGCTTTGCAGCTTCATCAGGAAACTGCCTGCACGCAATTACTTGCCCGTGCTACTTCGGAAAATGGCCGCGTGCATCTGAGGCTTTCCCCGCGCGAGGGCCACCTGCAGACGCTCGAATGGCGGCAGCCCTACGTGCCCGAACCGTCCCTGCAGGCGTTGCTGCAGGAACACCAGGCCACGCTGCAACGCGACAACGAGGGGTTGCATCTGACGCTTCCGGCCTCGCCCCCTCCGCATTCAGGCGCGGCACGCGTCCTTTTGCCCAGCTCACCTGCCAGCCGCCGCCCGATTTACGCCGAGCTATCCCTGCTGGAAACTTCCGAAGCCACACCGCTCGACGACCGTCCGCTGCACAGTCTGATCTACACGGTCTTCGACACCGAAACCACTGGCCTGCACCCCGAGCAAGGCGACGAAATTATCGCCATCGGAGCCGTCCGCATTGTCGGTGGCCGCATCCGTCCCGAGGAAACCTTCGATCAGCTCGTCAATCCACGCTGGCCGATCTCGCTGGACTCGGTGCGCGTGCACGGCATTCAGCCCGCCTTGCTTCAGGATAAACCCCCGATCGAAGAAGTGCTCCCCCGCTTCCATCGCTTTGCCCAAGACACCGTGCTGGTGGGACACAATGTGGCCTTCGACCTGAAATTCATCCGTCAGAAAGAAAAAGCGCTGGACCTGCATTTCGACCAGCCGGTGCTCGACACCATGCTGCTGGCGGCCGTGGTTGATCCGGAACGCCAGCATTACGGTCTGGATGAACTGGCTGAGGCTTTCGGCATTGAGCCAGTTGGACGACACTCGGCCCTGGGCGATGCGCTCATTACGGCCGAACTGCTGCTGCGCTTGTTGCCGCTGCTCGAGCAGCGCGGCATTCGCACCCTGCGCCAGGCTCGTGAAGCGATGCAGCAGACCCAGCCGGCCCGCAATCGTTACGGCCGCATCTCCTGAAGCGGCGGTGCCGGAACACGCCAGTCCATTTGCGCAGCGTCCACTTCACGATCTTGCTGAATGCGGCGCATCAACTCATCCGTAACGTTCGCGTAGTCTCGGGCTCCACGTGAGTATGGTTCGCGGGTAAATACGGTCGATCCATCTTCATAGGAGCGAGCCAGGGAGGCGCTGGTACGGATGACCGCCTCTAGCACGCGATCGCCATAGCGGCGGCGCATATAACGCCGATAGAGCTGATGAGCCTGCTTGCGGGCGTCCACCTGAGTAAACAGGAAAAACGGCGGGAAAAGCGTGGGATTGAGTTTTTCACGCACCAGTTGCACCGTCTGCGCCGTCTGCTCGGCACCGAGCACCGGTTGATACTCGGGCGTCACAGGCACAAGCACGTGCTGACTGGCCACCAGCGCATTCAGACTGTAGACAGTAATGGCAGCAGCCGTATCGAAGATAACCACGTCGTAGTCCAGCCTGCTCTGCTCGAGCGCTTCCTTGGCCCAGAGCACGTCCGTAGGGCGATTGAGCTGGCGCATCATGCGTGTCATCGCCGTCGAGGAAGGCAACAGATCGAATCCTCCCACCGTATGGCGACGTACTTCGGGCAGCGAGCGTGCTGGATCGAACAGGGCCAGCACCGAATGCGCTTCGGGTGGCTCAGGCACGCCCATAACGCGGGTCAGGAAGCCCTGCGGGTCCAGATCAATGACCAGCACCCGGCGTCCGCTAAGTCCGAGTGCTGCTGCGATGTGAATCGCCGTAGTGGTTTTGCCAGTGCCTCCCTTATGGTTGCAGACGGTCAGGGTGATCATGGGCAACTGGTTCGCTGACTTCTAAAATGCAAGTTAGTTTGCAGGTCCGCTGCTGTCAAATACTACGCCAACCTTTCTGGATGCCGGCCTTACTGAGCGGCCTGCTGCTGGGCTTGAGCTTTCCGCCGATGCCAGTCCTGGGTCTGATTCTGGTCGCGCTGGTGCCCCTGCTGCTTGCGCTGGAGCAGACGCGCACCCCGCTGCAGGCACTGCTGGCCGGAGCAACGGCCACACTGCTTTGGGTTGGGCTGGTACTGCACTGGGCGCTGCGCCACACGGTACCTGCAGCAGCTTTTGCCTCAGCGGTGGGCCTGCTATGCCTGGCCCTGCTTATGGCAGGGCCAGCAGCTATCGCCAAAGTGGTGCAGCTTCGTCGGGGACAGGCGGCTGCGCTGGCCGCTTTTGTGCTGAGCTGGATAGCACTCGAAGCACTGCTCACCTATGGTCCACTCCCTTTTCCCTGGCTGCAGCTCTGCTATGCCGCCCTACCGCTGTCCTTCTTTCGCGGGGTGATCGCTACACTGGGTGCACTGGCCCTTTCACTCTGGGTGGCGGTCACCAACGTACTGGTCTACGCGCTGCTTCGCCGGCGTGATCTCAGGACGCGCCTGCTCCTGGCAGGCTGGGTGCTGCTGCCGTTCGGATTTCCCCCACCTGCACCGGATTTAGGTCCTCGTGCCGTACCCGTGCTGGTTGTCCAGCCTGGCATTACAGCCGCCACGTGGGACCGGATGAGCAGCTCGGAACGTCTCAAGCACCTGCTGACGCTTACCGAAACAGGACTGGATACGGCCCACCTGCGCCCTGCCCTGATCCTCTGGCCCGAGACGGCCCTGCCCGACACAACGGGGCTTGCCTCCCTCCGTACCCGGGTTGCCCACTGGCAGATTCCTCTGCTGACGGGCGCTGTAGTCCCCTCTGTTGGTCCGGGACCGGCGCGCTTTACCTACACAAACAGCGCACTGCTGCTGCAACCAGATCGACCCCTCGGCCGCTACGACAAGCAACGGCTGGTGCCCTTTGCCGAACAGGTCCCGCTCGTCGAAACCTTCCCCGCGTTGCAGGCGCTGGCCGTACCCGCCGGTGGCGTGGCCGGCTACCGCTCCGGGCAAGCACCTGCCCGCTTTACGCTCGGTCCCCTTCGCCCCAGCGTGCTTATCTGCTTCGAGAGCTTTTTTGGAAACCTGGCCCGTCGCTCGGCTGAAGAAGGGGCAAATCTGCTGATAGTACTCACGCAGGACGGCTGGTGGGGGCGCGGCCCGGTCTATCGACAGCACCTGCAAGCCGCGCGCCTGCGCGCCATCGAAACGGGACGCGCCGTCGTGCAGGTAGGCGCCGACGGCCTGACAGCCCTGGTGCTGCCTTCCGGACGCATTCTTCAGGAGCTGCCGCCGCAGCAGCCCGCAGTGCGTCTATTCATGGCTCCGTTGCACGAAGCCCGTACGCTCGCTGTACGGGCCGGCGACCTCCTGACCCCCACCGTCCTGCTGAGTCTGTTCCTGCTCCTGATCTGGACGTTCAAGCAGCCAGCTACCCTATGATACCACCTCAGCCGCTTCGCAGCCGCTCTCCCTGAGAGGGGGAGCGGTTTCGGGGGGCTGCGGTTGGCGGTGGATGTAGGCACTTGCGCTTCTTTCTGCGCCGAAGCCTGTTGCCAACACACTTCCCCCTCCCTTTTAGGGAGGGGGTCAGGGGGAGGGTGCTTCCTGGCTTTACAGCGTCGGCGTCTGGAAGTACTGGCGTTGGCGGTGGATTCAGCGAGACCCCCTCAGGCCCTTCGGGCCAGCTCCCCCTACAAGGAGGAGCGTGTTCTGGGAGTCAGACTGGTGGTGGCCCTGGGCGCTGGCGTACGAAAACCGCCAGGCTTGGCGCAAACTTGTTTGCGCATGGCCTATGCGTTGGGTTCACAGCGGCCGCTTGTCCAGGCAGGTGCGCCAAAAGCTAAACTCCCCCCTCCCTTCCAGGAAGGGGGTCGGGGGGAGGGTCAAACATGCTGGCGCTGGTAGCTGAGGAGGAATTGGAGGACTCTGTGCAACTCGACGAACTCAGCCGCAAGTTGGCCGAGCGGGCCACGCCAGCCCCCGTTTCGATGGCGGCCGGCGTGGGCGACATCCTGGAGCAGGCGTTGAGCGTCTCGTATAGTTTCGACCTGCAGGTGCTCCGCATTGAGCCGCTAGTGCTGGTCGACACGACAATGCCGGCGCCTGTGTTGCCGTTACCTGAAACATCGTCACCTGTTTCAGGTAACGGTTCAGCCCAAGCCAAGAGGCAAGGCGATGCTCCTCCCGATGGCTGAAGCCAAAAGTCTCCGCACCGCCGTGATCTGATGATGAAACTGCGCGTACCGCTAATTTTGGCTTCCCGCTCCCCTCGGCGCCACAAGCTGCTGGCGCAGCTCGGGCTGGACTTCGAAGTGCATCCGAGCAATCTCGACGAGAACGCCACGAACCACCGGTTGCCGGAGCAACTGGTCGAGCAGCTGGCGCTGGAAAAGGCGCGCGCCGTGGCTGCCCGCTTCCCCGAGGCGCTCACGCTGGGCGCCGATACGATTGTCGTGATTGGCGGCGACGTGCTCAACAAACCCGCCGACGAAGCCGAAGCCCGCGCCATGCTGCGCCGCCTGAGCGGCCGCACCCATACGGTCTACACCGGCGTGGCGCTGGTGCACCCGGCCAGCCGGCGCGAAGTGGTCGACTACGAGGCTACACAGGTCACCTTTGCCCCGCTGACCGACGCCGAGATCGACGCCTACGTGGCCACTGGCTCACCGCTCGACAAGGCCGGCGCCTATGGCATCCAGGACGACTTCGGCGCCGTCTTTATCCGCCGCATTGAAGGCGACTACTACAACGTGGTGGGACTACCGCTACACCGCTTCTACCGCATGCTTCGTAATTATTTTGCCGATCTGATCCAGAACTGACGCATGCCTTCGACCATCCGGGTGCTCTTGATCCAGGCCCGCCGCCTCCCGGAGATTGAGCGGCAAGAGCAGCAATGCTTTCAGGAATGCGGTCGCCTGCATCCCGACCAGCTCCGCTGCCTCAACGTCACGCGCGAGGCGCTCCATCCGGCCCTGCTCGATGGCATCGATGCGGTGCTGATTGGTGGATCCGGAGAGTTTTTCGCCACGAAACGCTATCCCTGGACCGAGCCGCTACAGGCACTGCTGCGTGCAGCGGCTGATCGTGGCCTTCCGATGTTTGGTTCCTGCTGGGGCCATCAAATGCTGGCCGTCACCTTCGGCGGCGAAGTGCAGCGCGATGCAGACCATGCTGAGTTTGGCTCCAGTGAGGTGGCACTGACCGAAGCCGGCCGCCACGACCCTGTCTTTCAATATCTACCCGCCCGCTTCCAGGTCAACATGGGCCATCGCGACCGCATCGTGGCCTTACCTCCCAGCGGCATTGAACTGGCCCGCAATGCCCAACCCTTTCAGGCCTTTCGGTTGACCGATCGTCCGATCTACGGCACCCAGTTTCACAGCGAGCTGGATGCCCGCCGCCTGCGCGAGCGCCTTCAGGTCTACCGGGATCTCTACCTCGATGTGCTGGGGCCTGAAGGCTTTTGCCAGAGCATGCAGGCGGCCACTACACCCGCAGCCAACGCATTGGTCTATCGCTTCTTGTGCACCTACACCTCCCATTGGTGAAAACGCTGCAGAGCGAAACCCCGGGCCTGATCGGGCATTGTGCAGCCCGCATGTTCATCCATTGGTAGCACCATGCCAGAAACACTGAAGGTCGGACTTGTTCAGATGCGCTGCAGCGACGATCCCGCGCAGAACCTAAAGCGGGCTATTGCGGGCATTCGCGAAGCGGCTCAACGGGGTGCCCGGATCGTCTGCCTGCCCGAGCTGTTTCGAACGCCCTATTTCTGCAAACACGAAGATCCGCGCTACTTTCAGCTGGCCGAACCTGTGCCAGGTCCAACCACCGAACATCTGGCCGGACTGGCCGCCGAGCTGAACGTCTCGATTCTGGCCAGTCTGTTCGAAAAACGTGCCGACGGCCTCTACCACAACACGCTGGCCGTCCTCGACCCGGAGCGCGGCTACCTGGGCAAATACCGCAAAATGCATATTCCGCACGATCCTCTCTTCGAAGAAAAGTACTATTTCGCGCCTGGTGATCTGGGCTTCCGTGTGTTTAACACGGCCGACGTGCGGATCGGCACGCTCATCTGCTGGGATCAGTGGTTTCCCGAGGCGGCCCGCCTGACGGCCCTGCAGGGTGCGCAGATTCTTTTCTATCCCACGGCCATCGGCTGGCTGCCCGAAGAAGAAGCGGCCGAAGGTGCCGCTCAGCACGAGGCCTGGGAACTGGTGCAGCGGGCACACGCCATCACGAACGGCTGCTATGTGGTGGCCGTCAACCGGACCGGCTTCGAGCCAGCTCCGCCGGGCGCAGCCTACCGAGGCATTCGCTTCTGGGGCCAGAGTTTTGTGGCTGCGCCAGACGGGACCGTGCTGGCCCGCGCCCCCATCGACGAAGAGGCCGTGCTTGTGGTTGAACTGGATCTGTCGTTTATCGATCGCTTTCGTACCACCTGGCCGTTTTTCCGGGACCGACGCATCGACGCCTATGCCGAGCTTACACGCCGCTTCTTCGACACCTGCGACTGAAACAGTCCCCGCAGCGCAGGGCTTTCGCATGCCTCCGGAGTGGGCCCCACACCGGGCCACTTGGCTTTCCTGGCCGCATAATCTGGCAACATGGCCCGATGAGCTGGCGCAGGTGGAGCGCACCATGGCTGAAGTGGTACGCCTGCTCAGCCACAGCGAGGCCGTCTACATCAACGTCAACGACACCGCCCATGAGCAGCACGTCCGGCGGCTACTGGACGAAGCCGGCGTAACTGGACCAGTGCGGTTCTTTCACATCCCCACCGACGACGCCTGGATTCGCGATCACGGCGCTATTTTCGTGGTACACCCGCAGCGGCGTGCGCTGGCCGCCACCGTATGGGGTTTCAACAGCTGGGGCGGTAAATACCCGCCCTGGGATCGGGATGTGCAGGTGGCCCGGCGCATGGCCGAAGCCCTTCAGATGCCGACCTTCGACGGCGGCATGATCCTCGAAGGAGGGTCTATCGACACAAACGGGGCCGGCACGCTGCTCACCACCGAGCAGTGTCTGCTTAACCCCAATCGCAACCCTCATCTCGACCGCGCAACCATCGAGCAGCGCCTTATGGATTTTTTTGGCGTCCGTCAGGTGCTGTGGCTGGGACGTGGCCTGGAAGGCGACGACACCGACGGGCACGTGGACGACCTGGCGCGCTTTGTGGCCGAAGACGTGGTGGTTACCGTCGTCGAAACAAACCCACACGACCCAAACTACGACGTGCTGCAGGAAAATCTGGAACGATTGCGGGCGTTCCGGCTCCCGGATGGCCGTCCGTTACAGCTCATTGCGTTGCCCATGCCGGAGCCGCTGGAGATTGCCGGAGAGCGTGTGCCGGCCACCTACGCGAACTTCTACATCGCCAACGGCCTGGTGCTCATGCCAGCCTACGGCGATGTATGCGACGAAACAGCGCGGGAGATCCTGCAGCGCTGTTTTCCAGAGCGGACGGTCGTGCCCGTGGACTGCCGTGCCATCATCCGCGGGCTGGGCGCGCTGCACTGTCTGACGCAGCAGGTGCCGGCCGTCTGATTCAGGCCTGCTCGTTCAGTTCACGTAGATTCCGAACCAGCTGAAACAGCGTGGCCTCTTCCAGCCCCAGATAGGCCAGCACCGACGCGCCCACAGCCTGCCATTCAGCTGCAGTTGGTTGCTCAGCGTAAAGCCGCAGCACGTGCTGAGCCGTCAGCAACAGCGCCAGTTTATCGACGGTGGGGTCGGGCGCCTCGCGTCGGTAGTAATCGAGCGCGTCGTGGTGACGCAGAATGGCCTGACAAAGATCGGCGGGCAGCTTCCAGGTACGCGCCAGCAGAAAGCCGGCCGCTGCATGGTCGGTGCGCAGGCGTTCGTGCTCGACTTCGATAAACGGCCGCCGGTGGGCTTCCCGCTCAGCCGCCTCGTAGACGCCCGGATAGGCTGGAAATTGCTGCAGCATTAGCGGTACACCACAGTCGCAGAAAAGCCCCAGCGCGTAGGCTTCCTCGCGGGGGACGCGGGGACACCAGCGTGCAATCAAGGCAGCGGTGCGCGCCATAACCTCGGCCCGACGCCAGAAACGTTCCATGAAGGCCCCCCGCAGGTTGCGAAACGCCTGATGCAGCAGCAGACCGGTAATCAAGTTGGTGATGTTTTTAAGGCCGAGCATCCGCACGGCGTGCCGAATGTCCACCATCGGACGCGCCAGCCCGAAAAGTGGGGAGTTCACCAGCTTGAGTGTGCTGGCAGATAGCGCTACGTCTTCACTGATTAGCTCGGCAATACGATCCAGGTCGGGATCCGGTTTGCCCTGTTCTTCGAGCACAGCCACCAGTAACGTCGGGCGCGGCGGAATCAACACGCTGCGCAGCATCTCCTCGGTCTGCGCCACATCCAGCGCCCGCTGTCCTTCTAGCTTCAGGGTTGTTTCCACGGCTATCGCTTTCAGGGTCAGGCCCGCCGATAACTGTAGGTTACCTCAGCGCGGTCGCAGGCTCCGCCGACTGGCGGATTGGGCTTACGCACCGTGACCGCGACGGCCTCGACAATCGGGTAGGCTTCCAGGATCTGATGCGCGATCCTGTAGGCCAGCCGTTCAATCAGATAGAACTTATTTCCAGTGACCACTTCGCGCACCAGTCGGTAAACGCCCTCGTAGTCGACAGTTTTTCCCAGCGCATCAGTCCGGGCCGCCTCTTCCACATTCAGTTCCATCGCCACATCCACCTCGTAGCGCCCGCCAATGCGGTGCTCTTCCTGCGTAATGCCGTGGTGCGCGTAGAAGACGGCATTGACCAGGCGCACGACGCCGCGCGACTGGCCGGGCGCTACCGGTAGAATTGACATCAAAATAGGCTCAGGTTGCATGGCTCAAGCCCAGCAACGCAAGGGTTTGCAAATCTACTTCCGGAAACATTGTAAGCCGTCGGAAGGCCGCCACGCGCTGCGCGATTTCCTCCGGCGTGAGCGCCAGCAATCGGTCCGGTCCAAAGCGTTCGACGACGAACGATGCCAGGGCACTTCCGTAGATGACCGCCTGTCGCAACGCCGCTTCATCAAAGCGCTGCTGTGTAGCCAGGAAACCTGCCATCGCTCCGGCAAACGTATCTCCTGCTCCGGTGGGATCAAACACGTCTTCGAGTGGATAGGCCGGCGCACTAAAAATTTCGTTCTCAAAAAACAAAAGCGCACCATGCTCCCCCTTTTTGATGATAACAACCTGCGGACCCATTGCCTGAATCGTACGAGCAGCCCGAATCAAGTTAGGCTCGGCGGCCAGCTGGCGCGCTTCGGCATCGTTAACCACCAGGCAATCAACGCGACGCAGCACGGCCCGAAGTGCCTCGGGCGTATGCTCGATCCAGTAGTTCATTGTATCGCAGATCACAAAAGCGGGCGCTTCGACCTGATCGAGCACGCTTTGCTGCAGCCGTGGGTCGAGATTGCCCAGGCAGACGATCTGGCTGTCACGATAGGTTTCAGGCAAGACAGGATCAAACGTAGCCAGCGCATTCAGGTGCGTGTAGAGCGTGTCCCGTTCGTTCAGATCGTAGTGGTAGCGTCCACCCCACGCAAAGGTGTCTTCTTGCTCATTAACAACAAGCCCTTCCAGATCGATCCCAGCCTGCTGCAGCACCTGCCGGTACGCTTGGGGAAAATCGCGGCCGACGACGGCTACCAGGCGCACCTCGGGCCAGAAGTAGCGTGCTGCCAAAGCCAGATACGTGGCGCTTCCGCCCAGCAACCGGTGTGCAGCGCCAAAGGGCGTTTCGATCGAATCGAGGGCGACGGTTCCGACGACCAGAATGCTCACCGTTTTACCAGTAGCTGCGTGCAGTTGGACAAAAGCGTGCGAGGACAACACGCAGGTTGCCCTCGCACGCTACGCAAAGATACAGTAATTGTGCCGGTGGCACGCACACCGGACCGATTTTTTCGGCAAATTAGCGAAGGCGCCGCATCCAGTCGTTCAGTTTCTTGAGCGTTGCAGCAGCCACAGCGGTTGCTACGGCGCCCAGCAGCGTTTCGGCCGCGTCCAGCCCGCGGCGTGCTTCTCGCTTGACGCGTTTCGATGTATGGCGGGCGGTTTCTTCAAGCGATGCGGCTGCTTCCGAGGCCTGTTCGGCCAGCATTTTGCTAAGCTCCTCGGCATGCGTCCGAATGCGTTCGCTTAGTTCGGCCGCCTGCTCGGGCAATTCTTTCCGCAACGTGCGGGCCCGCTCGGCCACCGTTTCGCCCAGTTCATCCACCTGTTTGGCAAGCTGGCGGCGGAGCTGGCGTGCCTGTTTACGGGCCTGGCGGGCCAGTCGCTCGGCCTGGCGCCGCGCCCGCTCGGTCAGCGGTGGCGGCGAAGGTTGCAGCGCCATGGCTACCAGGCGTCCGGCCAGCACGCCGGCACCCAGCGCCAGCAGTAGCGCCAACGTGGGGTTTTCGCGCACCCAGTCGCGCGCCCGCTGCGCGGCCGCCTGTGCATCCAGACGGGCCAGCTGCTCCCGCAGCCGCTGCAACGCCTCGTTCAGCTCCTGACGCGTCTTTTCGTAGGCATCGACCAGTTCCTGACGCGCTTTTTCATAAGTTTCGCCCAGCCCGCCACCGGTCGCTTTAGCCTGGGCTTCCTGCATTGTTTTTTTCTGTTCCGCCACGGCTACCTCCTCCAGTTTTACATGCATCGTTTTAGCTTATCGCCGCCAGAGCGCTCCCAGGAACACCCCCACCGCAAAGGCGGCTACCATGGCCACCACCTGATTTTCTCGCACCCATGTCTTTACTGCTTCCAGCTTAGAAGCGGCTGTCTGCTCCAGCGTTTCCAGCGGCGTGGGGTGCTCCTGCAAAGCGCCTGACGTTTCTGTCCTGGACTCCTGTACCTTGTCGGCTGGTTCTACCATTGCGTCCTCCAAGTTTTAGAGATTGCACGGGGTTTTCGTAGGAATTTTGCTATATTTTTCGGGCAACTGGAGCGAAACGTTCCGCATTCCTAACGACAATTAAATTACAACATTGTTAACAGTGGCGCGTTTGTTCGGAAGCATAATTTCGAGGACACGTGCTGCGTTTGCTAATCAACCCTGCCACCAACCTGATTTACCATGCTGCGTATCATCGGGCGGCTCTGCACGCTGAGCATGTTATTCTTCGGACCCGTTGCGCTACAGGGGCAGCCCGCGCCGCCGGATCCGGCTGTTTCGTTCGCACATGCCCTGGCGCTGCATAGTGATGGGTTTTACACCCTTTCGGCTCAGACGTTTGCGCAGTTTCGGAGTACGTACCCGTACGACCCTCGGGTCCCTGAGGCGCTATTTTATGAAGCCGAGGCGCGGCTGGCGCTGGGACAGACCGACGAGGCGTCTGCCCTGCTTCGGGTGTTCGCTGCCCGCTACCCGACGCATCCGCTGATCTACGAGGCCCAGCTTGCGCTGGGCAGGTACTTTTTTGACACGGGCCGCTACGAAGACGCCCGCCAGGCATTCAGCCAGGCGTTGCGTCCCGGCGTGCCTGCCACGCAGGCTGCCCGGGCGCTGTTCTGGATGGCCGAGTCGATGCAACGTCTGGAACGTCCGGCCGAAGCCATCGGCTACTATCGACGGCTGGCCGACACGTACCCAAATACACAGCTGGCCCCGCAAGCGCTGCTGGCAATGGCCTACACGCAGGTGGAGATAGGGGCCTACAACGAAGCCGCCCGCACTTTCGAGGTGCTGGCCGCCCGCTACCCCAATGCACCAGAAGCCCGAGGGCTGGGCCTGGCGCTGGCGCAGGTTTACTACGAACTGGGTGACTACCGCCGCGCTATCGACGAGGTACAACGCCGCCTTCCGGATCTCAAAGGGGAAGCGCAGCAACAGGCCTGGCTGCTGCTGGCCGAATCCTATAACCAGCTTCGAGACAGCGAAAACGCCATCGTCTATTACCGCCGCGTCCTGGAAGACACCGACAGCCCCTACTACCGCCGGGCGCTCTACGGTCTGGCCTGGAATTACTACTTCGAGGGTGTTTACCAGTGGGCGGCTGACCATTTCCGACAGGTCCGCGAAGGCCGGCGCGACACGCTGGCCATGAAGGCCACCTACTACGAGGCAGTCTGTCGTAAACTAGCCCGCGAGCCGCAGCAGGCACTGGAGCTGTTCCGAACCGTCGTGCTCGAATGGCCTAACAGTCCGCTGGCTCCCCATGCCCAGTACGAGCTGGCTCTGCTGCTCTACGAAATGCGCCGGTGGGAGGAGGCGCACGAAGCCTTTGCCTTTCTCGTGCGCACTTACCCCGACAGTGCACTGCTCGGCGACGCGCTCCGCATGCGTGGCTATACGGCCATCGCGCTCGGACGCTTCGACGAAGCCTATGAGAGCTTCGATCGCGCCGTCGCGTTGCAGGCCGCTTCGCCACAGCTTCGCACCGAGATCGCCTTCCAGAAAGCCTGGCTTCAGTACCGCCAGCAAAACTACGCAGCCGCCAGCGAAGCCTTTCTGGAACTGTACCGTCAGGACCCCCGCGGCGTTAAAGCCGGCGATGCTCTCTTTTGGGCGGCTGAAAGCTTCTACCAGCTGGGCCGGTTCGACCGTTCCGAAGCGCTCTTCCGCGACTACCTCCGGAATTTTCCCAACGGCGCCCACATCGAAGCTGCCCACTACGCGATGGGCTGGGTCTATTTTCGTCAGCAGCGCTACGAAGCAGCTGTCCAGGCCTTCCAACAGTTTTTGCGGGTCTATCGTCGCACGGAGGAGGCCGTCCCCTACCGGCTCGATGCACTGCTCCGGCTGGCCGACAGTTACTACGCGCTCAAGCGCTATCCCGAGGCCATTCGCTATTATCGCCAGGCGGCCACCGAAGGCGAAAGCGACTATGCGCTCTATCAGATCGGCCAGGCCTACTACAACGCGGGCAACTACGAGGAAGCCCTGCGCACCTTCAACCGATTGCTTGCCGAACATCCCGAAAGCACCTGGCGTGAAGAGGCGCTTTACCAAATTGGCTACATCCATTTTCTGAATCAGGAATACGAGCAGGCCATCGCAGCCTACCGGCGCCTGATCGAACTTGCCCCGAATGATCCGCTGGCCGCCAAGGCGCACTATGGTATTGGCGATGCGCTCTTCAATGCGGGACGCCTGGAAGCGGCTGTCAACGCCTACAAACGCGTGTTGGAACGCTACCCGCAGAGTCCGTTCGTGGCCGACGCCGCCACCAGCATCCATTTTGCGCTGATTGCCGCTGGCAATGATGCGCGCGCGCAGGCCCTGATCGATTCGTTCGCCACGGCTTACCCGAACGCGCACTTCGTGGATGAACTGCGCTTTCGACGGGCCGAGGCGCTCTATCGCAGCGGTCGGTCCAAGGAGGCCATCCGGGCGCTTGAAACCTTCGTGCGCGGAAGCCATGCGCCGGACCTAATGGGCGAGGCGCGCTACTACCTGGCCACGCTCTACGCAGAACAGGAGCTGTATGACGAGGCCGAGCGCACGCTGCAGCAACTGCTGGCTGCCTATGCCGAGCATCGAAGGGTACCCGAGGCGCTGCTCCTGCTGGGCAATATCCAGCTGAAACAGGAGCGCTATGAAGCCGCACTGGTAAGCTTCCGGCGCCTGGCATCACTTGCCCCGGAGCGCTCTGAACTGCTGGCTCGTGCACTACACGGCCAGAGCGTCGCCCTGCTGGAGCTGGGCCGCTTCTCCGAAGCGAGACAAACGCTGATGCAGGCCCAGGGCCGCTTTCCAGAAGATGCGCTGCCCGCCATTCTGCTGCTCAGTCAGGCGCGCCTGGCCGAAGCCGAAGGCCGCCTGGATGAAGCAGAGCGCCTGTACCGAGCAGTGGTCGGACGCGCCCAGGACGAAGCTGGCGCTGAAGCACTCTACCGCCTCGGCGCATTACTGCTGCGCCGGGGCGACCCGAACCGAGCCATTGAAGAGCTGAGTCGCCTGCCCACACTCTTCCCCGGCTATCCGGAATGGCTGGCCCGCGGCTATCTGACCCAGGCACGGGCCTTCCTCGCGCTCGGACAGCGCGGCGAAGCTACCCGCCTCTATGATCTGGTTATCACCGAATTTCCCAACACGTCGTTTGCCCGCATTGCTGCCCAGGAAAAAGCTCGATTGTAAGCCATGGCTCGATTGTTCGGAATTTTTCTGCTTCTGAGCTGGACGGCCGCCTTTCCGGCACTGGCTCAGGTGCGTGACACGGCTCAGGTCATCCTGCCGGATCTGGCTCCCCGTGAGGTGGAAATCCGGGGTACGCTGGAGATCTCGTTTCCGTCGCTGCAGCGCCAGCCACTCATTGGCTTCAACCCGCCACCGCTGGTGCCCCAGATTCCGGCGGATCGTCAGCCGTATGTGGAGCCCTACCGCCAGGTGGCCGCCACCCTGTCGCCCGTGTCTTTGAAGCGACCGGAACCTCCTTCCATTGCCACGATTGGCCGCGGAAATCCAGCCAACGGCCTGTTCGAAAGCACCATAGGGCGCTACCTGACCCGCTCGTTCAACGGCTATCTGGAGTATCCGCTGACCGGAGGCCTTACGCCCTATGCCGCGCTCATCTACACGGGAAGCAGCGGATTTCAACCGTTTGTCGATCGCTCCGACCTAGAGGCCCCCTACGATCAACTCAACGCCCGAACTGGCCTGGCCTACACCGGTCGCCTTCAGGCGGGTCTGGAGCTGGGAGGCTTCGCCCACCGCTACCGCCTTTACGGCCTGGTACGTGACCTGACCTACAGTGCACCGCGCCGCGAAGGTCAGGGCGGTTACGTACAACTCCGGGTAGCCCCTTCGGCACAGGACGATCTGGAAGGTTTTCTGCAGCTTCGCCTGAGCACCATCCACTATGCAACCACCTATCCGGCCGGCTTCTTCAACCAATCACGCCCTGTCGAACGCACCCAACTGGAGCGACGGCTGGACGTGCAGGGCATGCTAAGCTATCCATTTACAGCCGGCACGCTTTCGTTCGATGTGCAAGGTCACGTAGCCGGCATTGACCCGCAGGCTTTTCTGGAATCCGACGTACGTTCGCTGGCCGTCGGCGCCGCTTGGCAATTTGTCTTCGGGCCCAGGCTGCAGCTGACGGTGGGCGGCCGCCTGCTGGGCCTGGAGGCCGATCCCACGGGTAGCCATGCCCTGTACCTATCGCCTGTGATCGAACTGGTGCTGTTTCCGACCGCCGGCACCCGACTGTACGCCCGGCAGCAGCCTTCAATCCAGGCCTACCGGCTTGATGAGCTCCTGCAGGAAACGCCGGTCCTGGACGAACCCCTTGTTCCACAACCCGCGCTGCGCAGCGTAGATCTGGAAGCCGGCGGCGCGTTTTTCCTGGGTGCGCTTCGCTTGCAGATGGCCGCGGGTTTCGTGCAGGCCCCGCTGGAACGCTATCGCTATCAGATCCGTCGATCTTTTCCGCCGCTCGTCTCAGTCACCCGCCTGAACTACGCCGAGCTGCGCCGCCTGTACCTTCGCACCGAGGCAACGCTGACCCTGCCCGCCGGTCTTCAAGGAAGCCTGGGCCTCATTTTGCAAGAAGTGGATCTGCAGGAAAGCAATCAGCACGTTCCCTACGAACCAAACTGGCTGGCCCATCTGCTGCTGAGCTACCGGTTTGCTCAACAACGCGGCTTTATCCAGTTGCTGGGCCGCTACGAAGGGGTTCGCTATGCCACCTTCAACGAACAGCAACGACTGGCTCCCTACTTAGACCTCGATCTGCAGGCCACCTACCAGCTCACCGCGGCCATCGGCGTAGTAGCGCGCCTGGAAAACCTGGCGCCCCAGCGCTACCGTACCCACTGGCTGTACTACCCAGAACCTTCAGCCATTTTCAGCGCGGGCATGAGAATTCGCTGGTAGGCTTGGACTCTGTACATTTTTCGTTGTAGTTTTAGGTAACCTGCCGTTAACACAAATGCCCATGGAAACGCCCACCCCTGAACAGGTAGCACAGGCACTGGCCGAACTGGTGCAGGATGCTCTGATGCGCGGTGAGTCGGTGCACGTGCCTGGTTTCGGGACGTTCTACGTGGACCACCGTGGCAGCACGACTGAACGACTGCCGGACGGACGCGTGGTGCTGCATCCGCCGCGGGACCTACCCGCCTTTACCCCGGACGCTACCTAACCTGCCACCAACCGGAATGGCCGCATGTCCGCATCCCTCATTCACCAACTGGCCAAGCGACTCGGTTGCACGCCCGAAGCTGCTGAGGTGGCACTCCGGCAGTACGTTGCCCGCCTCCAGCAACAACTGGAGCAGGAAGGGCAGGCCACCCTTCCCGGTCTGGGCCACCTGACCCGCAGTGAAGAAGGCCTGCACTTTGAGCCTGATGCTTCGCTGGCGCAGGCTGTCAACCATCGCTTTGCAGGACTGGAGCCGGTCGTTGTGGAGCCGCCTTCGCCGCAGGCCTATCGCAAGACCGAGGTTGTTCCTCCAGAGGGCGAAGCAGCAGAAGAAGCCGCTCCTTCGCCTTTCTATGAGGTGGAGCCTGAAGCCCCACCCGCTGAAGCGCCTCCGTATGAAGCTGACGAGGCGGCTTCGGCAGCCGTGGAAGAAACACCTGCAGCGCTAGCTCCTGAGCCCGAGCCGGAGGCTGCGTCGACAGAGCCTACACCACCGCCTTCGCCTGAGCCTTCCCTGCGCCCACCACGACCGCCCCGCTTTCATGTTGAGGAGGAACGGCGGCGCGGGTTGCCCGTCTGGGTTCCGGCCGCCTTGCTCATCGTGGTGCTCGGTGCCGTAGCCGTCTGGTTCCTGTTGTTTTCGCGTCCATCGGAGCCGGAACTCGCCCCTCCTGCTTCGCCTCAGGCGGAAGTTCAGACAACCACACCCCCGGAAACAACTGCTGCAGCGGCCACCCCGACTGCCGATACCGCTGCCGCAACGTCTGCTTCAACCGCCGAAGCTTCTCCCACGGCTTCCGGTGGCTATGCGCTCATTGTTGGCTCGACCACCAGCCAGACGGCTGCCGAACGCATTGCGGAACGCTTCCGCCGCGCGCCGGCCACACAGGGTCTGTCCGTCACCATCGTAACTACTACGACAGATGGAACCACCCGATACCGGGTGGCGGTTGGACGGTATAATTCGCCGGAGGAAGCACTGGCCGCTAAGCGCCAGCTCGGTAACGTGTTGCCTCCGGATGCCTGGGTGCTTCGGATACCTTCTACGACGCAATAACCTGACCCCAACATGGTGCTGCTGCAAGCCGTCTCGTTGCCGACCGACACGTTGCGTGCACTGGTTTCGCCCGCTTCCTCTATGTCGCTGCTCGACATTTTGGTGCAGGGCGGCTGGATCATGATTCCTATCGGGTTGCTTTCGCTGCTCACTATCTACCTGATTGTCGAGCGCCTCATCACCGTGCAGCGGGCTAAAATCGATCCGCGCCAAATCATGGATCGCGTACGCGACTATGTGGAGGCCGGTGACATCCGGGGTGCCCTGGCCTATTGCGAGGCGCAGGATAAGCCCATCACACGCATCCTCCGTCGGGGCCTGGAGCGGCTGGGCCGCCCAATTGCAGAGATCCGCGATGCCGTTGAGGCAGCCGGCAAGTACGAAGCGTTCGAGTTGGAAAAACGCATGGACATCCTGGCCAGCATCGCGGGCATTGCTCCTATGTTGGGTTTCCTTGGTACGGTGACCGGCATGATCGAGGCCTTCCAGCAAATTCAAAACCTACAGGGCAACGTGAACCCCAGCGTGCTGGCCGGTGGCATCTGGGAGGCACTGCTCACCACGGCCTTTGGTCTGGTGGTAGGCATCCTGGCTCTGTTTGGCCACAACTTTCTGCTGACGCGCATCAACCGGCTCGTCAACGACATGGAGCGTTCCGCCACGGACTTCATCGACTTGCTACAGGAGCCGGTGCCACGCCCACGCCGCCAACCTGAAACCCTGCTTTAAAGCCATGCCGCTGGACTTTTCCACCGCGCGCAAGCCGCTGACTACATTCGCGCTGGCCGGACTGGCCGACATCGTGCTGCTGCTGCTGATTTTCTTTCTGCTCACTTCCAGCTTTATTCCCCAGTTCGGCATCCGGGTCAATCTGCCCCGCGTCGAAGCCGGAGTGCCCACGCAGGCTCAGTATGTGACCGTCGTGATCACCGAAGATGGGCGCTTCTACGTCGAGCAGCAGCAAGTGGCCCGTGAGGACTTGCTCAGCACCTTGCGGGCCGTCAAAGGTGACCGCATGACCCTTGTGCTTCGCGCCGACCGCAAGGCAACCGTCGATCAGTTTGCCTACGTGGCTAGTACGGCCAAAGCGCTCGGCATGACAATCCTGATGGCCACCGAACGCGCCGACGTAAGCCCGCGCCGCTGAGCCTCATCGCACAAACCAGGATTCCCGATCCAACGAGCGATACTGGATCGCCTCAGATAGATGCTCGGGGCGGATTTGCTCGCTGCCTGCCAGGTCGGCGATCGTACGAGCCACCTTCAGGATGCGATCGTAAGCACGGGCACTTAACCCCAGTCGGTGAATGGCCAGTTTCATGAGCTGTTGTCCCTCGGCGTCCAGCGTGCAATAACGGCGCACCAGACGTGCCGGCATCTGCGCATTACAGTAAACACCCGGCACGTCACGAAACCGCTCAGCCTGCCGCTCCCGCGCCGCCACTACCCGCGCCCGAATCGCCGCCGACGACTCTCCCTCCTGCTTACGGCTCAACTCCTCGAAAGGCAGCGGCATTACTTCAATATGCAAATCGATCCGATCCAGCAAGGGCCCACTGATCTTCGACAGGTAACGCTGCACCTGCGGCGGCGTGCACACACACGTGCGCCGAGGATCGTTCAGATGTCCGCACGGACAGGGGTTCATGCTAGCCACCAGCATGAACCGCGCCGGATACTCGATAGAAAAGCGCGCCCGACTGATCGTAATATGACCCGCTTCGAGCGGCTGCCGGAGCACCTCGAGCACCTGCCGCTTGAACTCCGGTAGCTCATCCAGAAACAACACCCCATTATGCGCCAACGAGATTTCGCCGGGCATAGGATGCGCTCCACCGCCGCAGAGCCCGGCATCCGAGATCGTGTGATGCGGCGCCCGAAACGGCCGCCGGGCGATCAAGCCTACTCCGTTCAGCTTGCCCCCTACCGAATGAATCTTGGTGGTCTCCAGCGCCTCCTCGGGCGTCAGCGGCGGCAGGATCGTGGGCAGGCGCCGGGCCAGCATCGTCTTGCCAGCCCCAGGCGGCCCCACCATCAGCACGTTATGCCCGCCGGCAGCCGCCACCTCCAGCGCCCGCTTGACGTTTTCCTGCCCGCGCACGTCCGCAAAGTCCACATCGTAGGTCTGCGCCTCGGCAAAGAGCCCCTTGAGATCGCGCCGAAACGGCTCCCGTGAAACTACACCTGTCAACAATCCCACCGCTTCCTGCAGCGAAGCGACAGGATACACCTCCAGCCCTTCTACCAGCGCTGCCTCTTCGGCATTGTCCAGCGGCACGATCACCCCTTTACGCCCATCGCGCCGCGCCTGAATCGCGATAGGCAGTACGCCCCGCACTGGCCGCACCTTGCCATCGAGCGCCAATTCCCCTACGATGACGAACGGCGCCAGCGCCTCCTGACTCGGACTGCCCTCGCTGGCTGCCAGCAATCCGAGCGCCATGGGCAAATCGAACGCCGCGCCCTCTTTGCGCAGATCAGCCGGCGCCAGATTCACAGTAATGGCCCCACGCGGCAGCGGCAAGCCACTATTGCGCAGCGCCGCCCAGATCCGATCGCGGCTTTCGCGCACGGCACCGTCGGGCAATCCGACCACCGTGTAGCGCGGCATGCCCGACTCGATGTGCGTTTCAATCTCTACCGGAATGGCCTCAATGCCCAGCGTCGTGCTGCTCCAAACCCGGCTCAGCATGGACGAGGACGTTTTTTGGAAAAAGACACCAGAACGGCCTCAATGTAACCTGTCCTACCACCCTATGCCAGAGTCACACCTGCAGCTGCCATGCAGCCGCGTTGCACCGCACGTCTCCCGATCGCTAATCGGCTGTTTCTTCAAAAAGTCCCAAAAAGCAGCGGTTGCCGCTTCTTTGGCCCCTATCGTACTTTTCCAGAGACAACGGCACCGGTATCTGGCCATGATCTACGGCATCGCGGGCAACACGCAAAAAGAGCAACTCTGGAAGCCGGTTAGCGAGCTAATTCGCTGGATGGAATCTCAGAGGCTGGACGTACGCCTGCATCCGGACGTAGCACGGGGACTGATCGCGCGCGGTATGCTTTCTGAAAATGAAGCGGCTGCGCTCACGGCACATGATCTGGCGGCTGAAGTAGACATGCTGCTTTCATTTGGAGGAGATGGCACGCTCCTGCAGAGCGCACATCTGGCCGGTCGTCGGGGGACGCCCGTACTGGGCGTCAACATCGGTCGCATGGGGTTTCTGGCTGATGTGGAAGTGGAACAGGTGCGCGAGGCAATCCGCACCATCGAAGCAGGCAACTATCATCTGGAAGTCCGCATGGTGCTTGAGGCCGAACTGGAAGATGGGACCGTGCCAGAGCTGCCCTGGGCCCTGAACGAGTTCGTGATTGACCGTAGCGGTCTGGCCGGTCTGATCACGATCGATGTGACGGTGGACGGCGTATCACTAACCCGCTACTGGGCCGACGGCCTCATTTTCTCCACGCCAACCGGCTCCACAGCCTATTCGCTTTCAGCGGGCGGCCCGATTGTTTCACCAGCATGCGAGGTGGTGATCCTTACCCCCATCGCTCCGCACACGCTGACGCTACGTCCCATCGTGCTGCCCGCATCCGTCACAATCGAAGCCCGCGTCTACACAGGGGGCCAACCTTATGTGCTGGCGGCCGATGGCCGCAGCCAGCTGATCCACCGCGAAGGCCAGCGTATCACCATCCGAAAGGCCGAACATACAGTCAACCTCGTCAAGCTGCCCGGCCAGCATTATTTCCAGACGCTGCGCTCCAAGCTAATGTGGGGCGTCCGTTAGTCGGCCGCCAACGGGCGCTCAACGGCCATCCGCACGGCAAACCGCCGCAGGTAGTCTTCCGGCGTAATCAGCTCAGTCTTGAGCACGACCTGGCGCGGCGACAGCCCATCTTCGCTTTCGATTTCTTCGATCAGTATTTCCACAGCCCGACGGCCAATTTCTCGGGCCGGTTGCCGGACGCAAATATGCGGATAGACGTAGAATTCGTTCAGGCCGCCTTCGCTGAACGAAATCAGTTGAATGCGCTCCAGCAGCAATGGGTCGGCCTCACGCATGGCCGCCCGAATGCCTAGTTCGACCGGAAACGTAACGGCAAAGATCACTTCAGGCAATTCTTTGCCCTGCAGCAGGCGCTTGAAGGCATAGTAGCCGTGCCACTCGTCAAATCCGCCTTCGATGATCCATTCCGGCCGGATCGGAATGCCGGCATCCCGAAGGGCAGCCTCATAGCCGGCCCGACGCTCACGGCCGATAAGCACCTCCGAAGTGCCCGCCACATGCGCAATCTTCCGATATCCCTTACGGATCACATACTCGATAGCCCGGTAGGCACCTTCCCGGTCATCCACGATCACACTGCTGAATCTCAGCCCTTCGATCGCACGGTCAAAAAACACAAGCGGTACACCCATCTGCCGCACACGCTCGTACACTTCGAGATGGGGCTTCTGCTGCGAGGCCGACACAAGGAGCCCATCGACACGCATGGCCAGCAGTCGTTCGATGTGCTGCCGCTCCATATCAGCCCGCTCCTGCGAGACGGCCAGCACAATGCCATAGCCCCGCTGCGTAGCCGTCTCCTGAATGGCATCGACCACCGTCGCCATAAATGCGTGCGCAATCTTGGGCACAACCACGCCCAGCGTATAGGAACGCCGGGACGAAAGGGATCGGGCGAGCAAATTAGGCAAGTAACCCATCTCGGAGGCTGTCTTCTTGACCAGCTCGCGCGTTTCCTTGGAAATGTCTGGGTGATCACGGAGCGCTTTCGAGACACTGACCTTGCTCAGATTCAGCCGCTCAGCAATGTCGGCCAGTCGCACCCGTTTCTTTGCCATGAGCCCTTGCCGGTTAATCCTCTATATATTTTGCAAAGTTACGGCAAACCCAACATCCATGCCTGGTCTTGTTCAAAAATTTTGTGCAGATTGCACACTGCTTACGCTTTTTTCTCGATGCAGGTTTTACACAGCCTGATTATTTTGTTTTACTCGGTTGCGTAACCGTTAACTTTTTTCGATCTTTTGCATTATGCGTATGCATGCAGACCTCGTGCAGCAGTTTGATCTGAGCGGCCGTGTGGCACTCGTCACGGGCGGCAGCGGCGCACTTGGACGCGCCATGGCCCGTGGTCTGGCCATGGCCGGTGCCCGGGTAGCCCTGCTGGCCCGTCGACCAGAGCGCCTGCAGGAAGCCGTAGCCGAAATCGAGCAACTCGGCGGCGAAGCGCTGGCCCTGCCGGGCGACGTGCTGGATCGCGCCTCACTCGAAAAGACCCGGGAGACGCTGCTGCGCCACTGGGATCGGCTCGACATCCTGGTTAACGGCGCCGGCGGTAACGTCCGGGAAGCCACGCTCGACCCTGGCCACGCCATCTTCGAGCTAACCGAGGAAGCTTTCCGCAAAGTCATCGACCTGAACCTAATGGGTACCATCCTTCCCACCTTGATTTTCGGGGAGGTGATGGCCCAGCAGCGGCGCGGCGCCATTGTCAACGTCTCGTCCATGGCCGCCACCCGTATCCTCACCCGCGTGGTGGGCTACAGCGCGGCCAAAGCAGCCGTGGAGAATTTCACGCGCTGGATGGCCGTGGAACTGGCCCGTACCTATGGCGCAGGACTCCGCGTCAATGCAATTGCGCCGGGCTTTTTCTTAGGTGAGCAGAACCGGCATCTGCTGTTGCGCGAGGACGGATCGCTGACCGAGCGCGGCCAGGCGATCATCGCGCATACACCCATGGGACGTTTCGGCGAGGCCGACGATCTGATCGGCACGCTCGTCTGGCTGTGCAGCGATGCTTCGCGCTTTGTGACCGGCGTCGTGGTTCCCGTCGACGGAGGATTTTCCATCTTTACCGGCATTTGAAAATGGTCACGGTACTGCAAACCCTCCTGCAGCGCCCCCAGCCTCTGGCCGAAATCGACCGTGTGGCGCTGGCACGCTTTCTGACAGACCTGATCCGCCAGCAGGTCTACCCGGCTTCTCTGGAGCCCACCGCCGAAGGCGTATTTTTTCTGGCCCGCAGTGGTCGGGAAAAACGGCTGGGCATCCTTTCGGAAGCAGGCCTGCACGACTTCGAGGGAGCATGGCACCAGCTCTCGCTCGACGGCCGCACGCTGATCTTTCAGTCGTGCCCGCTCTCGGCTGCTAATGCCCGGACGCTACGCCGATACATTGCCTGGACGGCCCCCCGTCCGCTTGGGCTACGCGCCTCGGTGGGCTGTGGCGACCGGCTGGGGCTGGCCACGCCGGGCCACGTACGGGCCGTGCGTAAGCATACGCTGGCCCCCATCTTCGCCCAGCAGTCGATTCGCGAAATGATGCGCACCGGCCGCACGCCTCAGCAGGTGCTCGACGAAGCCATGTGGGGCGTCTTCCAGGAGGGATGGCGCCAGGGCTACGGCGCCGACGCCGACCACCTGAAGACCGAGGAAGACGCCGACCGTTGCATTGAGGCTGGCTTCACCTTCTTCACAATCGACCCGAGCGCCTTCGTCGATAACGAGGTAGACGCAGCTGACGCAGCCACTCTTTCAGCCAAAGTGTCCGCCCTTCCCTGGGATGCACTCGAAACAACGCTCGGCGATCTGCGCCGGGCCTACTTCGGCCGGCATTTCCAGGTAGGTCCTTACGCACTGTCGTTCGAGGAGCGCACGCTGATGCAGGCGCTGGCCAAGTACGGAGGCGCTATTGCCCACACGACCCGCATGTATCGCCACATTGCCGCCCGCATGGGCAACCGTTCCTTCGAGCTGGAAATGTCTGTCGACGAAACCGAAGTGCCCACCTCTCCGGCGGAGCACTTCTTCGTGGCGCGCGAGCTGCAGCGACTGGGTGTGCGTTGGATCAGCCTGGCCCTGCGCTTCGTGGGGCGTCTAGAAAAGGGCGTCGATTACATCGGTAATCTGGAAGAATTCGAGGCCCACCTGAAGTTTCACGTGGCCATCGCCCGCACGCTGGGCCCCTACAAACTGAGCCTGCACTCTGGCTCCGATAAGTTTGCGCTCTATCCGCTATTTGCCCGCCACGCAGGCGAACGCTTTCACCTGAAGACGGCCGGCACTTCCTACCTGGAGGCGCTGCGGGCCGTGGCCGAACTGGATCCGCCCCTGTTTCGGGAGATTCTGGACTTTGCCCGGGCTCGCTACGAAACCGACCGGGCCACCTACCACGTATCGGCGCTGCTGGAACGGGTCCCGAAAGCCTCCGAGGTGCCCGATGAAGCATTGCCCGCGCTGCTGGAGCAGTTCAATACCCGGCAGGTACTGCACGTCACCTTTGGCTCGGTCTTGACCGCCACCGGCATAGACAGCCGCCCGCGCTTCCGGGACCGACTGCTGACGGTACTTCAGGAGAACGAAGAAACCTACTACCGGCTGCTGGAAGCCCACTTCGACCGTCACCTGGCTCCGTTCGACGCGGAATGATCGGGGCTTCCGCACCTTCAATCCTTCATGAAACCCGCCCACCGAAGCGACGTTTGTTGCCTCTGGCAGCGCAATCGGTGTATATTTGAGTGCTGCGGATGGTCAGGTAGCTCAGTCGGTAGAGCACGGGACTGAAAATCCCGGTGTCGGCGGTTCGATTCCGCCCCTGACCACCAGAGGGCCTCCAAAAAACCGCTATTTCATCCGAAATAGCGGTTTTTTTGTACACCAAGTTGTACTTCGCTTCTGGCTATTGCCGCACGGCTGCTATCGGGCATGCATGCTTTTCCCACGTGGGCCCGGCGACACATAGGGATTGTCACGCACAAAGAAACGCCAGGGGCGGTCGGTGGCGCGAGAAAGGCCGATCCGCAGCGAGGTGGCCACGTCGGCATCCGGCACCGGTTCGCCGGCGGCAAAGTAAAGCGGCGGTGCGACGAGCGACCGCCTGTGATAGCGGCCGTCGATGTCGAAGGCCACGGTGAGCCGGCCCGGTCCGCCGGTCAGCTCATGGGGACGACGCGCTTTTGGACGACGCGCCCGCAGAAAATCCAGACCGGCTATTGGCTCCACCGCCCGTATAAGCACGGCCCCGCCCACGCCTTCCGGCTCGGTCACCACGTTCAGCAGCCAGTACATCCCGTAGTTCAGGTACACGTAGGCCATGCCCGGCGGCGCAAACAGGTCGTAGGCGCGTCCTTCGGGGCGCACCCTTCCGGTGGCCGAATCGACCAGTCGCCAGCCATGAAAGGCGGGATCGTCCTGGCGATAGGCTTCGGTCTCGACAATGCGTCCCACCAGACGCACCCCGCTCGGGTGCTCATGCATCAGCCACCGCCCCAGCAGATCACGCGCCACTTCCAGCGTAGGCCGGTCGAAAAACGACGCCGACAGGGGAACGATATTATTCAAATCCATTGACTAAATAGATGCTTTGCCCTGAACTGTAGCTACTTTCGAAGGTAGCCAACAAGAATGCGCATGCGTCGGTTGACCATTCTCCTGCTTGGAAGTATGGTGGTGCTTGTGGTGGAAGCCCAGCCCGCGGACTGGTCCACGCTGTTTGTGCGTGCCATGCGACTGCAGGAAGCCGGGCAGCATGCCCAAGCCATTCCGCTGGCCGAGCAGGCGCTCACGCTGGCCCAGGCGCACTACGGTCCTAAAAATCGGAGCGTGGGGCTGGCGCTGAACCTGCTGGGCCAGCTTTACACGGCGGAAGGAAAATACGACGAAGCGGAGGCGTTCCTGAAGCGTGCGCTGGACATCTACCACAAATGGTTTGGCGCGCAGTCGCCGGAAAGCGCCGGCGTGCTGAACAACCTCGGTCGCCTGTACCTGGACCGCGGCCAGCCGGAACAGGCGGTATTGGTCCTTCAGGAGGCGCTGGCTCGTTTCGAGCAGGCCTACGGCTCCGGAGCCATCGCCTACGCTACACGCTGGAATTGCTCGCCGAGGCCTATCAGGCCATGGATCGTCCGGATGAAGCCCGACGCTATGCCGTGTGGGCCGCCAAGCTTCCACCTCCGCCACAAGCGCAGCAGTGATTCACGCAAGGCGTTCCACCGCGACGGCCGTGCCGCCCCCGGTACCGTGGCAGATGGCAGCCAGGCCCAGCGCACCATCGTGCCGGCGTAGCGCGTGCACGAGCGTTACAATGATCCGTGCGCCCGAGCAGCCGATCGGGTGCCCCAGGGCAATGGCCCCGCCATGCACGTTCAATTTTTCGTAGGGCACGCCCAACATGCGGTGGAATAGGATGCTGTTAATAGCAAAGGCCTCGTTGTTCTCGAACAGGTCGAAGTCTGCGATGCGTCGTCCCAGCCGATCCAGCAGCCGACGCACGGCTGGCACCGGAGCCTCCGGAAACCGCCACGGCTCGCCGGCCGCCCAGGTACCGCCCAGGAGTCGGGCAAGGGGCCGGAGGCCATAACGCTCAACGGCTGCCTGGCTGGCCAGCAGGAGCGCAGCCGCCCCGTCGCTGATCTGGCTGCTGTTGCCGGCCGTCAGTACGCCATCTTTGCTAAACGCAGGCTTTAGGGAAGCCAGTGCTTCCCGCGTTGTATCGGGCCGGACGCCTTCGTCCCGGTCCAGTGTTTTCGTTTCGCGCCGCTCCCCGTAGGTGATGGGCACGATCTCTTCGGCAAAGTAGCAGCGCTCGGTAGCCTCTGCTGCCCGATGGTGCGACATCAGCGCGATTTCGTCGAGTTCTTCGCGCGTAATGCCGTGTTCGGTAGCCAGGCGTTCGGTCTGCTCGCCCATCGCCTCGCCGCTCATAGGATCGGTCAGACCATCGTAAAGCAATAGATCGACGAGCTGCTCCGGCGCCCCCAGCAGGAATTTGTAGCCCCAGCGCGCCCGCGCCGACAGGTAAAACCCGGCTTGCGACATCGACTCGACCCCGCCGGCCAGTAGCAGATCGGCCTCACCGGCGCGAATCATGGTGGCCGCCGTCATTACACTGATCATGCCTGAAGAGCAGACCATGTCGACAGCCAACCCGTCCACCTCTTTCGGAATGCCTGCCTTCAGCGCGGCCTGGCGTGGAATGAGCTGGCCGTGTCCCCCACGCAACACGTTGCCCAAGAGGTAGCCATCAAGGTCTTTCCCCTCCACTCCGGCCCGCTCCAGGGCAGCCTTCATCACATGCGCGGCCAGATCGACCGGACTGTAGTCCTTCAGTGCCCCACCGAATTTGCCAATGGGCGTACGTACGGCGGAGACAATATAGACGTCCTGCATGGTGTATTCAGGTTGCTTGGAAGCGGTTTCGATGTGTCCAAAACGACCCCGCCGAAAAGTGGGTTTCGCCTTGTCTGCACCTTTGCGAGAGCTTAACGAATTTTAAGGCTGCGCACAGGATGTTCAGAGCTGTCACCCTATTGCTTCCGACAGGCTGTAACCCAATCCAGAAAAAAACTATGCTTCCTGATTGGGCACCGAACCTGCACCCATTGGTGGTGCACTTCCCTATTGCGCTGCTTTTTCTGGCTGTCGGATTCGACCTGGTGGCCTGGTTGCTACGCCGGCCGGTGGCCCTGGTCCGGGTAACGTCCGTGCTTTACGCGCTGGGGGCGCTTTCGGCATTGGCGGCTTTTCTGACCGGACGGGCGGCGGCCGATAGCCTGGACCTGCCCACGGCGGTCATCTCGGCCGTCACCATGCACGCCGACTGGGCCGAGCGCACGGTCTGGTTCTTTGGCGCCTTTGCGCTGATGCGACTGGCGTTGGCTTGGTGGCGCCATCCGCTGGCCCATGTCGCCTGGCTACAGGGGTTGCTGCTTATACTGGGTGTTGGAGGCCTGTGGCTGCTGTGCGAAACCGCTGAACACGGCGCCGAGCTGGTCTATGCCCACGGGCTGGGCGTGGCTCCGGTGCGCACGCTTCAGGCCGAGCGCGACGCGCCGGCAGAGGTCCTACAACGCCGGCAAGCTGCTGCGCAGTTCGAACGCCTGCCCGAAGGCGGCTGGCGCTGGACGCCCGGTCCCGGAGCCGAACCAATTCTGACCGACACGTTCACGGTGCTAGACGGCCTGCCTTCGGCCATCACGTGGACGCCTGACCCGGAAGGTCTCCGGCTGACGCTTTCCGAGACGCCGCTGCTGCTGATCGGGCCCGGCACACTCGCCAGCACAGAGATGCGCGCCCGTCTGCGGCTCGACAGCCTCGTAGGATACGTCCGGCTCGTTTACCACGTCCAGGGCCCTCAGCACTACGACTTTCTGGAGCTTTCCCGGGACCAGGTGCGCCAGGGGCGACTCGAAGATGGCCGCGTGCGGATCTTCGACGAGACGCCGCTTGAAGCCAGTGGATGGCTCGACGTGCGGGTCGTTGCCCACGGCACGCATTTCCGGGGATACGTGAACGGCCGCCTTGTAACCCACGGACACGGTCCGGCCGCCAAACCCGGACAGGCCGGACTCTACTTGAAAGGACCCGGCATACTCTGGCTCCAAACCGTTATCGTCCAACCCATCCAATAAACAGAGGCCATGCCGCACCATAACACCCATCACGCCAGGATGTCTGCGCAGCATGCGCACACCACCTCGCAACACGGTCAGCACGACCCCCATACGCATCATGCGCATATGGTGGAGGACTTCCAGCGACGGTTCTGGATTTCTCTGGGGCTGACGCTTCCGATTCTAGCGCTTTCGCCCATGATCCAGGACTTTCTAGGGCTGGGCGAGGCGCTGCGTTTTCCGGGCGACCTGTGGGTGCTCTGGGCCCTATCGTCCGTTGTGTTCTTCTATGGTGGTTGGCCGTTCCTGAAAGGTGTTGCCAAGGAGCTGCGCCAGCGCAATCCCGGCATGATGACGCTGATTGCCATCGCCATCAGCGTGGCCTATCTCTACTCGAGCGCGGTGGTCTTCGGACTAGCTGGAACAATCTTCTTCTGGGAGCTGGCCACGCTGATCGATGTGATGCTGTTGGGACACTGGATCGAGATGCGCTCGGTGCTGGGAGCGTCGCGGGCGCTGGAAGAGCTGGCCCGCCTGATGCCGACCGAGGCCCACAGGGTAATGCCGGATGGCTCGATCCAGGATGTGCCGCTCGATCAACTGCAGGTGGGCGATCGCGTGCTGGTTCGCCCTGGCGAGAAAATTCCGGCCGACAGTGTGATTGTCGAAGGCCACACCACCGTCAACGAGGCGCTGCTCACTGGCGAATCGGCGCCGGTCGAAAAGAAAGCCGGCGATACGGTAATCGGCGGCTCCATCAACGGCGAAGGGTCGCTCACCCTTGAAGTACAGAAAACCGGTGCCGAAAGCTATCTATCCCAGGTCATTGAGCTGGTCCGACAGGCGCAGGAAAGCAAATCGCGCACGCAGGACCTGGCCAAACGGGCTGCCCGCTGGCTCACCGCAGTGGCGCTGGGAGGCGGTGCGCTGACGCTGGCGGTCTGGATGCTTCTAATGGGACAGCCCTTCGACTTTGCGCTGGAGCGCATGGTAACGGTCATGGTGATCGCCTGCCCCCACGCACTGGGATTGGCGGTGCCCCTGGTGGTGACCGTCTCAACCGCCCTGGCCGCAAAGAGCGGGCTACTGATCCGCGATCGCGCGGCTTTTGAAAACGCACGTACGCTGCAGGCGGTGATCTTTGACAAAACAGGCACCCTTACCGAAGGACGCTTCGGCGTGACCGACACGCTGGTTTTTCAGGATGGGCACTCTAAAGCGGAATTGCTGATGCTGGCGGCGGCCGTTGAGCAGCATTCCGAACACCCAATTGCCCGGGGCATTGTCGAAGCCGCACCACAACCTCCAGCTGCCAAAGACTTTGAAGCCATTCCCGGCAAAGGAGCCCGGGCCCGCGTCAACGGTCAAGAAGTTCAGGTGGTCAGCCCCGTTTACCTGCGCGAACACGGGCTGGAGGTCCACGACGAACGCATAGACCAGCTGGCCGAACAGGGCAAAACCGTGGTGTTTGTCGTGTGCGACGGCCACGTAATCGGTGCGATAGCCCTGGCCGACGTGATCCGTCCCGCATCAAAGGAGGCCGTGCAGCAACTCAAGGCAATGGGCCTGCAGGTGATGATGCTTACCGGCGACAACCGCCGCGTGGCCGCCTGGGTTGCTCGCGAGATTGGCTTGGACGACTATTTCGCCGAGGTGTTGCCGGACCAGAAAGCCGCGAAAGTGAAAGCGGTGCAGCAACGCGGATTGCGCGTGGCCATGGTGGGCGACGGCATCAACGACGCGCCAGCACTGGCACAGGCCGATCTAGGCATTGCTATCGGCGCCGGCACCGAAGTGGCCATCGAAACGGCCGACATCGTGCTCGTGCGCAACGATCCACGCGACGTGGTGTCGATTCTTCGCCTGAGCCGTGCCACCTATCGCAAGATGGTACAGAATCTCTGGTGGGCAGCCGGCTACAACATCATCGCCATCCCGCTGGCCGCCGGCGTGCTCTATAAGCTGGGACTGCTGCTGGAACCGGCCATTGGCGCCATACTGATGTCGGCCAGCACTGTGATCGTGGCCATAAATGCGCGCTTTCTAAGCTTTTGACCTGCTTTGATCAAGCCCGCTTGCGCCAAACGTTATGCTTTTACGCCACAAATAGGCGTGCACTGTGATTCTTTTAAGAAAGCTCCCGTGCCCACCTCGCAAAAGCCTTCAGAATAATCCTGAAACCATTTATGTTTATCACCATAACAGTTAATACAATCTTCATAAAGCGCTTCGATAAATCCTGAGGAAGTCTTCTATTACAGATGTTCACAAAGGCCTGCGCACTGCTCCGGCAATAAGCCAACTTCAAAACCCTGGATCCCAAATGAATCCGCTATACAGCCGTCCCAAACAGGCCATTCGTCCGCCAAAGAAAGGCTGGATGCCGGAGCTTTGGGCCTCTCGGATTCCGCTGACCCACACGCAGAACTTCAAAGAAGTCTTTCGGGCCCTTGTCGAAAATCGGGACAACCTGGCCTACGCCTGGCGCATCCTGCGCGACGGGGTCTGTGATGGGTGTGCGCTGGGCACCAGTGGCATGGAAGACTGGACGATCGAAGGCGTGCACTTATGTAACATCCGGCTCCGATTGCTTCGGCTGAACACGATACCGGCGCTGGATTTCAATCAACTGGCCGACGTCGAAGCGCTTCGTCGCGTGCGCGCCCGGGATCTGCGCATGTTGGGTCGTCTCCCTTATCCGGCCATCCGCCGCAAAGGCGAGCGTGGGTTCCGCCGCATTTCCTGGGACGAAGCGCTGGAGCTGATCGCCGAGCGCATTCGCGCAACCGATCCCGACCGCACCTACTTTTACCTGACCAGCCGGGGCACCCCCAACGAAACCTACTACGTGGCCCAGAAGGCCGTTCGCGCCATCGGCACCAACAACATTGACAACTCAGCTCGCATTTGCCATTCGCCCAGCACCTTTGGCCTCAAGCCGACGCTGGGCGTTGCGGCCACGACGTGCTCGTACACCGACCTGATCGGCACCGACCTGATCACATTTCTGGGCTCCAATGTGGCCAACAACCAGCCGGTCATGATGAAATACCTCTACCATGCAAAAAAGGCCGGCACACAGGTCGTGCTGATCAATCCCTATCCCGAACCGGGCATGCTGCGCTACTGGGTCCCCTCCGACCTGGAAAGCGCATTGTTCGGCACAAAGATCACGGATTACTTCTTTGCGGTACGCCCGGGCGGTGACATGGCCTTCCTGTACGGCACAATCAAGGCCATGATTGCGAAAAAGCTGGTGGACGAAGACTTTATCCACCGGCACACGGTCGGCTTTGACGAGCTGCGCGCCTTGCTGGAGGCAACGCCCTGGGAGGCGCTCGAAGCACAGAGTGGTCTGACCCGCCGCGACATGGAAACCTACGCGGAGCTGGTGGGACAGGCCGAACGGGCGGTGTTCGTCTGGGGCATGGGCATTACGCAGCATGCGTCAGGCGAGGCCCACGTCTATGCGATCGTCAACCTGGCCCTGACGCGGGGATTTGTGGGGCGCCCCGGGTGCGGGCTGATGCCCATTCGCGGACACTCGGGCGTGCAAGGCGGCGCCGAGATGGGCTGCTATGCGACCGTCTTCCCAGGTGGCAAGCCCATCCAGGCCGAAACCGCCGCCTGGCTTTCGGAACAGTACGGTTTTCCGGTGCCTGACCGCCCTGGTCTGACTACGGCCGAAGCGCTCCAGGCCGCCCGCGAAGGAGCGCTCGACGTACTGTTTGCCGTGGGCGGAAACTTCCGGGAGGTGCTTCCTGATCCGCAGGGTATTGATGAAGCGCTCCAACGCATTCCGCTTCGCGTGCACATGGACATCGCCCTGTCGACGCAGATGCTCCTCGATCCGGCCGACATCGTACTGCTGCTGCCGGCCACTACCCGCTACGAAATCCCCGGCGGCGTCACCGAGACCTCCACGGAACGCCGGGTCATCTTCAGCCCTGAAATTCCGGGACCACGCATTCCAGAAGCACGTCCGGAGTGGGAAGTCTTTGCAGAGCTGGCCGCCCGCGTGCGTCCGGAGCTGGCTGAAAAGTTGCGCTTTCCCAACACATCGGCCATCCGTGAGGAAATTGCCCATGTGATCCCGACGTATGATGGAATCCAACATCTGAAAAAGAAGGGCGATGCCTTTCAGTACGGAGGACCTCGTCTGTGCGAAGGCTGGCGCTTTCCCACCCCGGACGGGAAAGCACACTTCCAGGCCGTCCCATTGCCAGAGCTCAAGCTACCTGAAGGAGCCTTCCGTGTGGTTACACGGCGCGGCAAGCAGTTCAACAGCATGGTCCACGAAGACGTGGACCCATTGAACGGGCTGCCCCGGGATGCCATCCTGATCAGCCATGCCGACCTGCAGCGCCTGGGGCTTAAAGAAGGCGCGCGCGTGGTTGTCGAAAACGAGCATGGCCGCTTCGAAGGCCGGCTATTTGCTGCCGACATGGCCGCCCGCTCGCTGCAGGTGCACTGGCCCGAAGGCAACGTGCTGGTCCCACCTGACGTGCTCTCGCCACAGGCCCGCATTCCGGCCTATAAGGAAGTGGTAGCCTACCTGCGGCCGTTAGCGGATACCGAAATGTCGCAAACGCGCAGCGCAGCAACCGTCTTTCAACTATGAAGGCACCCCGACGAGGCACGCGCATCGATCGCTTTGAAGCCTTGCGCTTTGAGGGCGATGCCATGCAGACCATTGAGGATGCTGTCGTCGTGGAAGAACCACTGGAATTACGGCTGGTGTACTTCCACCAGGGTCATCCGGTGCATGCCCGCGTGGCCGTTACCATGCGCACGCCCGGCAACGACGTGGAGCTGGCCATCGGCTTTTTCTTTGGCGAAGGTATCATCCAAGACTACCACGACATCGACCGTTTCGAGCACACGGGACCCAGCGGAGACCGCCCCAACAACCGCAACATCCTGACCGTCACGCTGAAGCCCCACGTGTTGGTGGATGCTTTTCGAATGGAGCGGCACCTTCTCACGTCGGCCAGCTGTGGCCTCTGCGGTAAGGCGGCCCTGGAAACTGTCCGGGTCGGTGACTATCCTCCCCTGTGGCCGGATGGTCCGCTGTTCACGCCAGAACAGCTTTGGGCATTATCCCGAACGCTTCGTGGTGCACAGACGCTCTTCAACGAAACCGGCGGCCCGCATGCCGCTGCGCTGTTCGATGCCGAAGGGCATCTACTGGCACTTCGAGAAGACGTGGGCCGCCACAACGCGCTGGACAAGCTCGTCGGCCATTTCCTGCTGGAAGCAAAAGCAGCAGCCCTGCGTCGTGGTCTCCTGTTGCTTTCCGGACGGGCCAGCTTCGAACTGGTGCAGAAAGCCGCACGTGCCGGCATTCCCATCGTGGCGGCCATTGGCGCGCCTTCCAGTCTGGCTGTCGATTTGGCGCGGGAATGTGGCATGACACTGATCGGCTTTTTACGCGAGGGCCGTTTCAACGTATACAGTGCGCCCCACCGCACGGCGCCAGCATCTTTCCCGGCTTTATAGCCAAAAGCCCGGCTCCACGAGAGCCGGGCTTTCCCTGTTGCCGCGGTAGACTGAAGCTTACACGTCCAACCGCTTGACGTTCACGGCCTGCAGTCCTTTGGGGGTGCGCCGGATTTCAAAGCTCAGCCGCTCGCCTTTGCGCAGCTCTTCGCCGTAGCCCAGCCCGACTACAGCCGTCCGATGCACGAAAACATCTTCGCCCCCGCCATCCTGCTGGATGAAGCCGTAGCCTTTCTCGGCGCTGAACCATTTGACGGTACCCTGAGACATAACTGAACCTGTGTACTGGGACCAGCAAACCTCTTGCCCTGTCAGGCAGAAATGCCGTGCAGCCAACGAGAGGACACCGGTCGGTGGAACAATACAGTGAACACCACACTGCAACGGCCGGTTTTATAGCCGGTTCCGACCAACCCGCCGTCCCATGAGCGCACGTGCCTGGATCGGCACTTCAGGCTGGGCTTACCGCCACTGGCGCGGCGTGCTTTATCCAGAAGAGGTGCCTTCGAATCAGTGGTTCAGCTACTACGCACGCGAATTCGACACCGTCGAACTCAACAACACGTTCTACCATCTCCTCCGCCCCGCTACCGTGCAGCGCTGGCACGATCTGGCCCCACCGGACTTTCGCTTTGCCGTCAAGGCCAGCCACCTGATCACGCACCAGCAACGCCTGCACGACTGCGCCGAGCCGATCCAGACCTTCTTTCAAGCCATGACCCCATTAAAGGAACACTTTGGACCGGTGCTCTACCAGCTCCCTCCCGGCCTACACGCCGATCTGGAGCGTCTGCAAGCTTTCACTGCCCTACTCCCCGCGGGTCATCTACACATGTTCGAGTTTCGCCATCCAAGCTGGTTCACCGAAGCCGTGCATGCTTTCTTGGCGGATCGTGGCCTGATCTTCTGCATCCACGACTGGTCCCGGTTGGATGTGCCGCCTTGGACGACCGGTCCGGCCGTCTACGTGCGCTTCCATGGCACGACCGGGCGCTACGCGGGCGGCTACGACGAAGCCACCCTCCGGGAATGGGCCGACCGCATCCGCTACTGGCTGTACGAGGACCGCGACGTGTACGTGTACTTCAACAACGACATCAGCGGCCATGCCATGCAGAACGCCCGCACGCTGAAAAGCCTGCTCGCCTCCGAATGAGTCTTTACGAGAGGCCCAGGATATCCTGCACCCGCAGCCGATGCTCCGGAAACGCCTCCGGCGCCACTTCCTCCCCGGCCTCCAGTCGCCAGACCTCCCGGTAAACCGCCCCCTCCGGCAACCGGTGCACCCACAACACCTGCCCTTCCACATCCACCACCCACACCTCCGACACACCCGCCCGCGCATAAAGCGGCACCTTCACCTCCCGATCATAGGCCAGCGACGTCTCCGACACCTCCACCACCAGCAACACCACCTCCGGACCCGGATGCCCCGACGCATAGTAGTCCACACGCCACCGCAACAACGACACGTCCGGATACACCTCTGTCTGTCCCCCCAATTTCAGAGGATTCTGCACCCAGACAATAGCTCGCTCCTGCAGCGGTACAAAGAGCCGCGTCAGGCGGGCAACACAGGCGGCGTGACGGCTTCCGACGGGACTCATCTGGATCAGTTCGCCTTCGATCAGCTCCAGACGGTCATCTTCCTGAAAGATACCCGCTTCGCCCATCCGGTGAAACTCCTCCACCGTGAACCGATAGCGTGTGACCGTTTCGGTCATTGCCTTGCGCCTTTTGCTCTTGTTTTGCTCTTGGTTATTCCTGATATGCCTGCTTCTGTCCGGCGTTTCCGTAAAATCGGACCTCAGCAGTGCCGGGGTAAAGAAAAAGGGCGGACGCCTCGGCATCCGCCCCTGCCTGAGCGATCAGGCGTGCACCTCCCCCATCAACTGTTTGCCTTTCCGGAGACGACCATCACGCCCTGCATCAGGGTGTAGTGTCCGGGGAAGGTGCAGACGTAACGGTAGCGGCCGGGTTTGTCCGGCGCCTTGAAGGTCACCTCCACGGTCTCGCCGGGCTGTGCCACCTCCGTGTAGGCCAGAATGGCCGGATCATCCGGTACGTAGTCCGACTCCGCGATAGCAGCCGTGCCCACCCGATTCACAACGCTGGGACTATCGGTGTTCAGCACAATCACGTTGTGCGGCATCACCTTCGCCGTGTTTTTGAAGACGAGCCGCACGGTCTGACCTGGCGCCACCGTGAACTCGGTCACCTTGAACTTCAGTTCGTCGCCGACCGGCTCGATCACGATTTCTTTGGTCGGTTGGGCCTGAACCCGGACTGCCAGCAGCACCAGGCTCAGCAACAACAGGCTACGACGTATCATGATGGTTTCCTCCTTGGTATAGGATTTCAGGCAGGGTTTGGGTTGTAGATATCCGGCTGCTCGGGGCCTTCCACTTCCAACACGGCCAGCAGCCCTTTGCGCGCCACACGCGTAAGCGCGTGGTCGACAAACTTGACCGGACCGGGCACCGGCAGTCGCATGTGGAAGATGCCGCAACTTCCCGGCGGGATGGCCACGGTCTGAGCGCTCCGTTCGGGGTTATTCAGAATGGCTCCTTCCCGCCAGACGTAGGAAAGCACATTGCCGATCGGGTGGAAGTTGCTCGTCACGTTCGGGCCCCCGACCGCCAAGAAGATCCGGACGGTCTCGCCCACCTTCGCCTTCATGGCACCGTAGCGATCGGCCGTCAGGCCATACTTGGCGCCATTGAAGAGCACGTAGGTGGGCTTTTCATCAAAGAGCTTCTCGAAGTCGAAGTTGTGATGGCCCGGCTCACCCGGCTGCTTGTCGGTGTAAAGCTCATGCTGGCCCAGGTAGAACTCCCGATCTACTGGCGGCAACCCCTCCGGCGGTTCGACAAGAATCATCCCGAACATGCCGCTGGAGATGTGGTAGTCCATGTCGGGCACAGCGCAGTGGTAAACGAAGGCACCCGGATATAGGCAACGGAAGCGAATGGTCTTCGACTGGCCCGGCGCTACCAGCGTATGTGCGGCACCACCACCCGGACCGTAAACGGCATGGAAGTCCACGTTGTGCGGCATGCGATTCGACGATGGGTTCTCGATGGTCAGTTTGACCACGTCACCTTGCCGCACGCGGATCATGGGACCAGGAATCTGACCATTATAAGTCATGAAGTTGAAGGTCACGCCCGGCTCGATTTCGGCCACGACTTCCTCGACGCGCAGCGTGATGTCATGCGTGATAGGCCAATCCCGATGGATCGGTGGCGGAATGTCGGCGGGATCGGCGGCCACGCGCTCGACGCGCCGCCCCATGGGTCCCACAACAATCCGGCCGGAATGCGTGCGGCCCTCGGCTTCCAGCGACAGGCCCGAGGAAGTAATCAGCCCACCGGCAGCGGCCATACCCAGACCTTTCAGAAAGTCACGACGCGAGCTGGCTTTCATGGCAGGTAGCAGGTTTGATTGCGAGTAACATTTTCTATTAAATAATATTTTATCCAAATAAAGCCAGAAAGGAGACTCTGCGAAATGCCGGCCAAGGTCCAGCGAAACGTCTGTCAACCTGTCCTACCTGTCCTACCTGTCATGACAGCTGCCAGCCAGGCTGGATCGTACAAGCCATGCAGGGTTCCAGCCCGTTCCCGAAGCGCCGGCGCCTCGACGACGGCCAGTCCCCCGACCGGCAATTGAATGGCAGCGCCCGTCAGCCAGCGTACCAGTTCGCCCAGATCGGGCTGGTGGCCCACGACGAGCACGGTTTCGCCTGGCGTGTAGGTCTGGATGAGCGCTTCCAGTTCAGCTGGCCCACATCCAGGGGCTATCAGTCGGTCTTCAACGACGGGCACGTTCAGCGCTTCGGCCACTGCCTGGGCCGTCTGCACCGCACGGCGGTATGGGCTGGTGTAGACGACGTCTGGTGCCAATCGGATGCGTCGCAGCGCCTCTCCCACCTGGCGTGCCACCTGCCAACCCGCTTCGGTGAGCATTCGTTCGGCGTCAGACTGACCGAGCGCGGCCGAATGGGCTTCGGCATGGCGCAACAGACAGAGTCGCATGGCTCGATCACCTTAGGTTCATCCAAACTGAAATTTGCCGTTGATCCCTCCCAGAATGCCTGAGCAGACCTGACGGTCCAGATCTGGCTTCAGCATCTTCCAGGAGCCGGGCATTTTAGCCGGAAAACGCGGGTTTCGAGCGAGCGGCCGCCCGGCCCGTAAGTACGCTCGACAAACGTGAGCATCCCATCTTTTTCCCAGAGCAGTATGGTCGAGCTGCGCGTGCCGTAGGCGGGTGTCACAACGAAGATGGCAGACAGGCAACGCTCCCAATCCAGGTCCAGACCGGTCCGCGGCAGCGTTGCATCTGGAGCCAGCGTGCGATCGGCCAGCAACGCCAGCAGCGCCTCGGGATTGATGGGATCATCCTGCAGGATCAATGCGAATGCCTCCAATCCGCGCGACACCTTGGGCCAGCACGTGCCCAGCAGATGGTTGCTCAACCCGTAAAGACCGGGCGCCAGCACCTCAATCCCATCCCTTCGATTGGATCCATATGCCAGGGTCTCGGTGTTGCCCACTAGCAGGTTAAAGCCGTTGTAGGCACTTCCCTCGGCCAGCACGCGCTCAAGGTACGCTTCAGGGGGATCGCTACCTAGCAGAAAGTCGCGCGTCAGCCAGCCGCGTGAGCGATGGCCGGTTGTCCGAAGGTTCGGTTCTCGGTAGTTCGTCACCAGCGCCAGGCGTCCACGTCGGGAGACACCCAGCCAGGTTCCGCCGGCTTCTACGTCTTGGCCAGCTAAGAGGCAGGGGGCGTCGGGCCACCAATGCGCCGGTGCTGTGGGCCTGGCGTAAAACTCATCCCGATTGGCAGCCAGCACCAATCGGTAACGTGGATGCGCTTGAAAAGCCCAAAGAACCAGACACATCTCGCTTTTCCTTTTTTATATTTACAAAAAAATCACCAGCACATCAGACAGCCATGCGCAACAGCTACGGTGCTTTATGGAGCGTGCTGCTTACCATGGCAGCAGCACTGGTTTCACAGGCTCAGCCTACACTGAATGCAAGTCATTTTCAAGTCCTGATCGGCAAGGCCTACAGTAGCACAGTCTATAACGTGGATTTTGGCGACACCCAGGACGAACAAAACCAGACCCGGCAGGCCTTGCAGGCATTAATCAACGCAACCGGCCCTTCCCAGAACTGGGATTTCACCACGCTAAACTATCAGTCGCCTTTAACTTCCTCCGTTTCGTATCTACCCTACGATAACAGCCTGCCGCGCGCCGATGCGTTTACTGAGGCGGATCATGTCACACTGCTGTTTGGCGCCTACATTTACGGTAGTCTCCTGGAAAACGACGGCAATTACTACTATGGCCTGGCCATCGGCGACTCGGTGCTGGTGTTGCCCGAGCCATTGCCGATGCTGAAGTTTCCGCTGACCTACCAGACGAGCTGGCAATGGCCATCTTCCCCCACATCTGATCTGGAACTTGTCGCACGATTTCTGACCGCTATCACCGGCGATAGCACCGCCATTAAGACGTACGAAGCATATCGAGATCAACTGCAGAATGCTACCGTTCAGATCTTCTGGGTGGCGGATGGATACGGCACGCTGACAACCCCTGCAGGCTCGCGGCAAACGCTGCGTGTGAAGCGCACCGTGCGCGTCAGCGGGGTAGCTGGCTTTCCACAGCCATTGGATATTTTCATCAGTTACGTATGGCTTTCCGAAGACTGGGTGCAAGGGAATCTGTCCAACATCATCCAAGCCGAGATCGCTACCACGCTTACCATGCAGGGATTTACCCTGACCCAAGTCCCCAGCGGTGCCTACTACGGCGTCGCGACGCTTCAGCCGGTGGCAAGCGAGTCGCCGGATATGCCGGCGGTGCGGTTGCATGGTCCCTATCCCAACCCGATCCGCGAGCGGGCCAGGCTGACCCTAACGCTTCCCACACCGCAGACGGTTGCTGTACGCATCTACAACCTACTGGGGCAGGAAGTGGGGCGGCCGGTTGAGGGACTGTTGCCCGCTGGCACGCATTCCGTGTCCATCGATGCGCATACCTGGCCGGCTGGCCTCTACCTGCTTCGGATTGATGCCGGCCCGCAGCACTGGACGCACCGACTCTTGGTAGTGCACTAAGCAGCAGATCTCCGGGCTATCACAAACAACTCGGGCGCTGGTTGGCGCCGGTTGCAGAAGGTATAGCGGACGGCGACGAAGCGGTCGGGGTCGAGCGCTTCGGCCCACCGTCGCACAGCTTCGGCCTCTTCGGAGCCACCTGGATGTCCCCGATAGGCCACCACGGTCAGCACGCCGCCAGGGCGAAGCAGACGCAGCGCCGCCTCGAGGGCAGGCAGCGTAGTTTGCGGCCGGGTGATACAGGAGCGGTCGCTTCCGCCTGGGAGATAACCCAGGTTGAACATGATCGCTCCGATGTGTCCGTGCAATCTGACGGGCACTGCTTCAGCCATGTGTTCGTGCCCTATCTGTAGCAGGGTGGTGCGCTCTTGCAATCCCGCCTCCTCAAGGCGCCGGCGCGTTCGCGCCAGTGCTTCTTCCTGGACGTCGAAGCCGTAGACGTGCCCCTGCGTTCCCACCTGCCAGGCCAAAAACAGCGTATCGTGCCCATTGCCCACGGTGGCATCGATAGCCACTTCGTCTGGTTGCAGGACGGCTGCCACGATCCGGTGCGCCAGCGCCGTCCATTCAAGAAAAAACGGCCGATCTGTCGAATTGCCTTGCATTGACGTAAATTGAAGGACCAGTCTCTCCGCTGGTGGGTTTCTTAATTGAATAACCTGCAAACCGTTGTCGTGGTCCATTACGTAGAACTTCCGGGCGACCGGCGCTATCCGGTCGTGATCGAATCGCTGGCGACGCTTCCGGAGTGGCTCGATCGCGTTGGGCTGCCCCGCGGCCGTCTGTTGCTGGTGACCGACGAAAACGTAGCCCGGCTGCATCTGGAATCGCTACAGGCGGCGTTGGAGGCAGCAGGCTGGGTGCCTCGCCCGCTGATACTTCCTCCAGGCGAGCCCACCAAAGCGTTGCCTTACCTGGAACGCATCTACGACGACGCATTGCACTGGGGCATCGACCGTCGAACGCCCATGCTGGCCTTCGGCGGCGGTGTGATTGGAGATCTGGCAGGCTTTGCTGCGGCCACGCTGCTGCGTGGGTTGCCGCTTGTGCAGGTGCCCACCACGCTGATCGCCCAGGTCGATAGTGCCATCGGTGGCAAGACCGGCATCAACCATGCCCGTGGAAAGAACCTGATCGGGGCCTTCCATCAGCCGGTCCTCGTATTTTCCGATCCGGCGCTGCTACAGACGCTGCCTATGCGTGAGTGGACCAGCGGCTTGGCTGAAGTAGTCAAGCATGCACTGATCGGCGATCCGGCGCTGTTTGCACTGCTGGAAAAGCGCTGGACAGACGTGATGCAGCGTGATCCCGCACTGCTACCGGAGCTGATCAGCCAGGCAGTCGCTGTCAAAATCCGGGTTGTCGTGCAGGATGAACGCGAGACCGGATTGCGCGCAATCCTGAACTTTGGCCATACGTTCGGCCATGCCATTGAGCGCGTGGCCGGCTACGGGCACTTCACGCATGGCGAAGCCGTTGCGCTGGGCATGATGGCTGCCCTCTGGCTCTCGCATCGGAGACAGCCGGACCTTCCTCGGGGTCGTATCCGTACGCTGCTGCAGCGCCTTCCGGTGCCCGGATCATCCGACGCGCTCGACTACGAAGCACTCCGAGAAGCCATGCAGGTGGACAAAAAAGCCATGGCCGGCCGCCTGCGCTTCGTGTTGCTACGCCGCCTGGGCGAAGCCTACGTGGCCGACGATGTGACCGAAGCGGAGCTGCGGGACGCCTGGCAGTTCGTGCTGGAAAGCCACCGGACGGCCGTGAATCCCTGACATGCCTTTTGGCTTGCCTTGCCTCTACGTACGCTCGGACATATCGCCCGCCGATTGCTGATATGGGCGGCTGGCATGCTGGCCGTCGGCGTGGTGCTTTTTGTGGCGCTGACGCGCACGCGCGCCGGACGCGACTTTGTGCGCGCGCAACTGGAAGCGGCCTTCCAGGCTTATCTGGGCGATCAACTTCAGATCGAGCGCCTGGACGGTGACCTGGTGCGTGGCCTGCAGGCCACGCACGTCCAGCTCTACACACCAGACGGCCAATTGCTTCTGGCGATCGATTCGGTGGCCCTGCATCCTTCCTGGCGGATGCTATTCGGCCGAACGCTGGCTTTTCGGCGCGTGGAACTGTTCCACCCTCGGTTTTTCCTGCACTACAAGAACGGGCAATGGAATTTTGCGCAATGGCGCAACCCAAACGCTACTCCGTCCGACGCCCGCTGGGGTTTGGTTATTGCCGAGCTGCATCTGCATAACGGAACCGTCGAGACGGACCGCACAGGCCCGCCACCTGAACCGGTACGCCAACAGCAACTCTTCGACTTTACGCAAACGCGCCTGGACAGTGTGACGCTACGGGCCACGCTGGAATATCATCCAGACCGGTTGCTGCTCGATCTGCTCTGGCTCAAAGCGCACCTTGCCCATCCTAAACAGCATCTGCGCTATCTGTCGGGCCAGTTCTTTTTTCAGGAGGGCCGATGGTACCTGCCCCGGCTGGAACTGGCCCTGGGGAACACCCTTCTTGCCCTCAGCGGCCAGCTGATTCCTCGTGTGCCGCTAGCCAAGTCGGCCCTGCAGCTCGAACTGGAACCCAGCACGCTCGACTTTGCTGAACTCCGCCGCCTACTGCCTGGCCTTCCGCTGTCTCAACCTACCACAATGGCCGGCCGGCTGCATGGTACCATCGACGAGCTTGTACTGGAGCATCTGGAGCTGGCCACTGCTGCCGGCCGCCTGCGTCTGGAGGGAACCGTCCTGGGATTACCCGACTCGCTAGCGTTCGATCTGCTTGCAATCGGTACCGGCCTGCGAACGGCCGGGCTGGCCCGACTCTGGCCAACGCTTCCGCTTCCTGCCGCTTTGCAGACCACTACCCCACTCACCTTGCGGGCAGAAGCCCGCGGCCTGATGCACCTGGCCGTGCGCCCGGTCCTTCATCGCCTGGAGGGAAGCATGCGCTTGCGCGGCCTTCCGGGAACGCTCGAAGGACCGTTCCGGCTCCTGCGGAAGTCTTCCAAAGACGTGCTGCGCTACGAGGTCCACCTGCAGCTACGCAATGTGCAGCCCGATCTCCTGTGGAAAGGCAGCCCAGTGTCCATTGCACTCAACGGCCTCACTGAAGTGCACGGCCAGGGCACCCGGCAATTCGACGTGCATCTCCGCCTGGATCCGCGACCATTCGGCGGCAGTGCAAACGACTCGCTCCTTTTCACGCTGCAACGGAGCGGATCCCGCTTCTGGGCCACGTTTTCACTGCCCCAACAGGACGGTAGCCTAACAGCCACCGCTTTCTACCGGTCCGATCCTGACAGTGCCCGTTTCTGGATGCAGGCCGTGGCCCGCCAGTTCGATCTGGGGCCTTACCTTCATTCCGACACGCTCCAGACCTGCATCGACGCCACTTTTTCGCTGGAAGGTAATGGAGCAACCTGGCCGATGCTGGCGGCTACTGCCCACCTACGACTTGACACCTCCCAGCTGCAACGTGCCGGTCGCTTCTGGCAACTGCCCCCCGCTTCGCTACACCTAACCCTGACGCCTACTGATCCGCCGCAGCATCGGCTCCGGATCGCTGGCGACCTGATCGAAGCAGAATTGCGCGGCCACCTGGCGCCCGATCGGCTTGTGCCGCTCGTGCACTACTGGCAGCAGGCTTTCGCTGCAGTGATTCATCGTCAGACCGAAAAGCCCCTCTACCGGCCGCCGCGCTCCTTCGAAGCCCCACCGCCAGCTTTGCGCCCACAGCTTTCGCTTCTTCAGGGCCACCTGCGGGTGCGTCGGCTCGACTGGCTGCAGGCGCTGGCCGGACTTCCACAGATTCAGACCCATCTAACCGCTACGCTCTGGACCCGGGCCGGGGCCGATACGCTCCAGCTTACGCTGGAATGGCAGGCCGATACGCTCCGCGTGGGCACGCTGCTCCAAGAAAACGTGCGCGGACGGCTGCAACTGGCTACCGGGCATTTAATCGACCGCACCCTGTTGGGTATGTTCGAATGGGAGAGTGCCCGCCTGCAGCAGCTCCGACAGGTTCGTCTGGTGGGCTACTTTCTGCCGGAAGGCGTCCAGCTCAGCCTGAGCAGCCAGCCCGACACGACCGGCGAGACGCTGCGCCTGACTGCCATGCTGGACTTTATGGAACGGTTCAATCAGCTCACGCTTCAGGAATTTTACTGGCAAGTCCAGGGCTATCACTGGCAACTGACGCACCCGGCCCGTATCGATCTGTATGCCGATGCTGCCGTACTCCATTCGCTGCTCCTGCGCAATCGGCCTGCCACCGACACGGTCGCCGGTGAAATCGAGCTGAACGGAATACTCTCGGCGCAGACCACCGATACCACCTACGTGACACTCCGCGGTATTTTACTGGAGGAGCTTACCCAGGCGCTGGGGCGTGCCCGCAGGCTCAGCGGTCGTCTGGAAGGCCGCCTCAGCCTGGTTAGCGCCTTCAAGACGCCTCAGCTGGCCGGTTTTCTACAGGTCGATCGCCTTCGATACGATCGGCATTCGCTGGGCACATTGCGTCTGGTCAGCCATTACGTGCCGGGTTCTCCGCAAATCGCGCTGGACGCCCGCCTCGACCCAGATACCACCATCGGTGCTGCCAATCGGCTGCACCTGTTCGGCTCCGTTCAGATCCCTTCGCAGGGCGATGCCGGACAACTCGACCTGCGCCTGGAAACCATGCATGCCGATGCGTTCTTCTTCACCTATATTTTTCCCGACCTGATTGCCAACGTACAGGGCTACTTTACCGGCCGCGGACGCATCACGGGCACGTTTCGGCGCCCGATCTTTAGCGCAGCCATGCAACTCCATGCAGGTGCTTTCGACATTCCCCGGTTTAACCTGCATTACCGGATCGAAGGACCGGTATCAGTGGACGAAGCCGGTTTGCTGATAGAAGGCGTACGCCTGCAAGATCCAACCGGTGGTCAGGCCCGTGTCGACGGCCGTATTCTTTTCAACGAATACCGCTTTTTCTCCTTCGACCTGACCGCTCGCCTAGAGGGACTGCAGGTCATGAACGTCGCCTACAGCCGCGATCTGCCGTTTTATGGCAAAATATGGGGAAAGGGGACATTTTCGCTCCGTGGTCCGCTTTACGGTTCGCTGCTGCAGACGGCTCATGCCGAGGTGTTGCCGGAAAGCGAAATCTATATTCCGCTGGCTGAAAGTGGTGCCGAGGCGGACGAAGCGTTCATCATCTTTGCCGACGCGACCGGTCGCATCCCGGAGCGACCGACGCGTCGCCCCAACCTGCTGGCCCGGCGTCCACCAGGTGAACGGTCCTTCCTGGACGGGCTGGATCTGGACCTGAACCTGCTGGCCCCACAGGGTACCACCGTTCGGCTGGTCATCGACCCGCTGCTGGGCGATGTGATCAACGCACGCGGAAGCGGCCGCTTGCAAATCATCCGCCAGGAAGGCACCTTTCAAGCCTTCGGGCAACTGGATGTATCGGAGGGCGACTACCTGTTCACAGCCGGTGAGATTTTCGTTCGACGGTTTCTAATCGAAGGCGGCAGAATCACCTGGGACGGGGATCCTATCAATGCCCGGCTCGACCTGCAGGCAGCCTATCGCACGCGGGCCTCACGGGCCGGTCTTCCGGGCACGCTGGGCCAGAGCACCGGCCTGATCCCGCTTGTCGTGCAGATGCACATTACGGGGCGCGTCGAGGCGCCACAGGTCAGCTTGCGCCTGGCTGTTGACCGCTCGATCAGCGAGCTGCTGGCCGGCTACGAAGGTCTGGAAGTGCTGCTCAACCAACCCGAACGGGCCGCTGAGTACGCCACAAGTGTGTTGCTTACCAATTCGTTCCTGCTCACCACCGAACGTACCGATCCGGAAGCGCTCACTTCGTCAGGCAACCAGCTCGCCTTCAACAGCCTCTCGCAACTGATTGCCAGCCAGCTTAATCGCTATCTGAGTCAGATGTTGCCCAATGTGGACCTGCTGTTAGGGGTGCAGGGCGAGGGCGCCCAGCGCCTGGATGTCACCTACGGTGTCGCCCTTCGGCTGATGAACGAGCGTCTAATCATCCGGGGCCAGGGGGTCTATCGCGGCGAAAGCACCGCTTCAGTACAGCAGAATCTTTTGGGCGAATTTATCGTCGAGGTGCAACTGACGTCCAGCGTTTCCATGCAGGTCTTCTACCGACGCGAGGACGACGTGCTCAACGACTACACGCTGACCAGCGTAACGGGGGCTGGCCTTTCGTACCAGACCGATTTCCCTACCTGGCAGCGTCTGCTGGATCGCCTCTTTGGCTGGCTAATCCCGGACCGCACGCCCCAGGAAACGCCGCCACTGACCCGAACCGGCAACAACTCGGCGCAGGCCAACGTTGAACAGTATCGCTGATCTTAACACCTGACCCCTGCGAGCATCCTTGACACGCCGAAAAAAATCCGCCCAGAAGAAAACAAAAACCGCCCGAAAGAAACGCCTGCCCTCTCGTCCGCAGATCCGACGGGCGATCCTTTCGATGTTGCGCAACAACGCCGATAGGGCATATCGTCCAAAAGAACTGGCCAAACTCCTGGATCTGCGCGATTACGAGGCCTATCAACGCTTCTGGGAGGTCCTCGCTGAGCTGGAGCATCAACACCTGGTTGCCCGGGTCAAGGGCGGCCGCTACACCTATGAGCGTCGGCCTTATCGCGTAGAGGGCATCCTGCGCGTGCATCCACAGGGCTACGGCTTTGTGGAGATCGAGGGCCAGGAAGATGAGGATATCTACATCAGTGAAGCACATATGGGCACGGCGCTCGACGGCGACCGCGTACTGGTGGGCCTGGCCGCCCCGGCCCGAGGCGACCGCCGCCGAGAGGGCGAGGTACTCAAGGTGCTGGAACGTCGCCGGAAGCAGGCCGTCGGCACGTTCTACCCGCGTGGCGCCTTTGCGCTTGTAGTGCCCGACGATCCGCGCCTGACGCACGACATCTACGTGCCCCGTGAGGCCTTTAACGGCGCCCGCACCGGCGACAAGGTGGTGGTCTCTATCGACCGCTTCGACGACCCTAAAGCCTCGCCTGAGGGACGCGTGCTCGAAGCGCTCGGTCCGGCCAGTGACCCGCGTGTGCAGGTGCTGGCGCTGGCGCTCAGCAAGGACGTGCGCACCGGCTTCCCCGAGGCCGTGCTCAAAGAAGCCGAGCGCATCCCCGACACCATTCCCGAGCGTGAATACCGTCGCCGGCTGGACCTGCGCGACCGTGAAGTCTTTACGATCGACCCGTCCGACGCCAAGGACTTCGACGATGCGCTGCACTTGCGGCGCCTTCCCAATGGACACATCGAAGTAGGCGTGCACATCGCAGACGTCAGCTACTACGTCCAACCCGGTTCCGCGCTTGACGAAGAAGCCTACCAGCGCGGCACGAGCGTCTACCTCGTGGATCGCGTGATCCCCATGCTCCCCGAAAAGCTCTCCAACCAGGTCTGCTCGCTGCGGTCGGGCGAAGATAAGCTGACCTATTCGGTGCTCATGGAGCTGACGCCCTCGGCCCAGGTCGTGCACTACCAGATTCGGGAGACCGTCACCCACTCACGCCAGCGTTTCACCTACGAAGAAGCCCAGGCCATCATCGATGGCGCCGATCACCCGCTGGCCGAATCGATACGGCTGGCCCACAAGCTGGCCCAAAAGCTCCGCAGCGACCGCATGGAAGCCGGCGCCATCGACTTTGATCTACCTGAAGTAAAAGTAGAGCTGGACGAAGCCGGCCATCCGGTACGCATTTACCGCAAAGAGCGGCTGGCTGCTCATCAGCTTATCGAAGAATTCATGTTGCTGGCTAACCGGCTGGTAGCCGAAACGATCGGCAACCGGACGGAAGCACCGCCTTTCGTCTACCGCATTCACGACCGGCCCGATGCCGAGAAAATCCGGCAGCTTGCCCAGTATGTGCGGGTCTTCGGCTACCACCTGGCGCTAACCGAAGAGGGCACCGTCTCTTCAAAAGCACTCAACGAGCTGCTTCAGCACGTGAAGGGCAGCCCCGAAGAGCCGGTCATCGAAGAGGCTGCCCTCCGAGCCATGGCCAAAGCCCGCTACGCAACGCAGAACATCGGCCATTACGGGCTGGCCTTTGATTTCTACACGCACTTTACCAGTCCGATCCGACGCTATCCGGACCTGATGGTCCATCGGCTACTCAAGCAGTACCTGAAGCAAACAAAAAAAGCCGCGGCCGTCGATGTCGACGAGCTGGAGGCCCGCTGTCGGCATTGCTCCGAGCGCGAGCGAGCGGCCGAAGAGGCCGAACGCGACTCGGTTCGCCTCAAGCAGGTGCAGTACATGCAGCAGCATGTGGGCGAGCAATTCCGGGGTGTGATCAGCAGCGTAACCAACTTTGGCGTATTCGTCGAACTCGAAGACGTGCTGGTCGAGGGGTTGGTGCATGTGCGGGACATGGGAGACGACTACTACGAGTATGACGAGCGGCGCTACACGCTGCGCGGCCTTTACACGGGCAAGCGGTATCGGCCAGGCGATGTGGTCGAGGTAGTCGTCGTGCGCGCCGATCCGGCCACGCGTCAGATCGATCTGCGCTTTGTAGAACCCACGATCGACGGTGAAGCACCTACGCCGCCTCGTCGTCGAAGAAAGCGCGCGCAAGCGCCCGGCGCTGGGCGCTGAGCGTTTGCTCCAGCTCGCGCTCGCCGTGCGCCGTCGAGAAGAAGAAGGCCTCGAATTGCGACGGTGGCAGGTAGATGCCCTCTTCCAGCATGGCATGGAAGTAGCGCGCAAAGCGTCGCATGTCGCAGCGGCGGGCTGTTTCATAATCCACAACGCGCTCCGACGTAAAGAACAGCGTGGCCATGGCCCCCACGCGGGTGAAGTACAGATCCAGCCCCAGCCCTTTCAGGTTGGCACGCACACCTTCCTCCAGTGCGGCCCCGAAGCGCTCCAGGCGCTCGTACAGATCCGGCGTGTCGGCGATCTTTCGGAGCATGGCATAGCCAGCCGCCATGGCCAGCGGATTGCCCGACAGCGTACCGGCCTGGTAGACGGGTCCTTTTGGTGCAACGTACTCCATGATCTCGCGCCGCCCGCCATAAGCGCCTACCGGGAGACCGCCGCCGATCACCTTACCCAGCGTGGTCAGATCGGGCAGCACGCCATAGCGCTCCTGCGCCCCGCCTCGCGCCACCCGAAAGCCTGTCATTACTTCATCGAAGATGAGCAGGATACCGTGCCGATCGCAGAGCGCACGCAATCCTTCCAGAAAGCCTGGCTCCGGAGGCACGCAGCCCATATTACCAGCCACTGGCTCCAGCATGATGGCGGCCACCTCACCCACGTTGGCTTCCACCAGTTGTTCGACGTGCTTTAGGTCATTGAAACGGGCCAGCAGCGTGTCCTGGGCCGTGCCCGGCGTCACGCCCGGTGAATTGGGCTGTCCATAGGTAAGCGCCCCGCTTCCAGCCGCGATCAGGAAAAAGTCGGCGTGGCCGTGGTAGTGCCCCTCGAACTTGACGATCTTGGGGCGCCCCGTATAGGCACGGGCCAGGCGTACAGCGCTCATGGTCGCCTCGGTGCCCGAGTTGACCAGCCGTACCATTTCGATCGACGGTACCAGCTCGCAGATGAGTTCGGCTACGCGCACCTCCAGTTCGGTAGGGGCACCGAACGAAGGAGAACGCACAGCTGCTTCCTGAATGGCCCGCACCACGTCGGGATCGGCATGTCCGAAGAGCATCGGCCCCCAGGAGCCGACGTAGTCGATGTAACGGTTGCCATCGACGTCTTCGATGTAGGCGCCCTGCGCCCGAACGATAAACGGCGGCGTGCCGCCCACGCTTCCGAAGGCACGTACTGGGGAATTGACGCCGCCCGGGATTACCCGCTGCGCCCGCTCGAAAAGAACCCGACTCTGGGAGCGCTGCATCGTTCCTTACGAAGCAGGCCGTTTGGACTGGACGGAAGGCTTCGGAGGCGCCGTGTTTTCCGCATTTTCACGGACTGGTTCGCACTCGGCAGGGATCCAGCACCGCGCCTCCGTGATGTGCGCACACTGATGGCAGCGCGTTTTGCGTACGCGTGGATGATAGCGGGGCAGTTCGTCGAGGGGACGAATCGGATAAGACGTTGTTGCTGGCGCGCCGTCCCCTACCACTCCAGCTGTTTCGGGGAGCACCGGCAACCGAAGCTGCGCCACGGTCACCTCGGCCAGCGCTTCGATGAAGAGGGGGTGGCAGTTCAGCGCCGGCATCACTTCGTAATGGGTAATGCCGAACTGCTCGGCTTCTTCCCGTACTTCGATATCCAGCTCGAAGGAGGTTTCGATGTGGTCGGTTACGAACGCCACCGGCACCATCAACACAGCCCGCACGCCCTGCTGCGCCAGTTCAGCCAGCTTGTCAGGCGTGCTTGGCGTCAGCCACTCGCCCGGCCCCACCTTACTCTGGAACGACACATGGTAGGGAAGGTCGTACTTCCGGTAAGCCATCACCCGGTCCACTGTGGAATGGATCAGGCAGCAGTATGGATCGCGCCGCTTTTTCATTTCGACCAGCGGGGTGCCGTGCGCACTGAAAACCAGGTGCACCTCAGGGCGCATGTTCTTCGGAAAGCGCTGCAGCGCCTCGTCGATCCGCTCGCTGAGCGCCTGAATGTACTTAGGATGCGCCGCGTATTCATAGACGTAGGTGGTGGGCCAGCGCGGAATTTCGCCCGCCTGCTCCAGCGTCCACCAGTAGAGCAGCGACGAGCCGGTGGTCGTCTTGGAGTACTGCGGATAGAGCGGAAGCAACACCACCTTGTCCACCCCTTCGGCCTGCATCTGCGCGGCCGCTTCTTCACTGAACGGATGCCAGTAGCGCATGGCGATATAGGTGCGGAAGTGCACCCCGGCCGGCTGTCCAAAGCGCCGGTTAAGCAACCGCTCCAGCGCCTGTGCTTGCTCCCGCGTCAGTCGATTCAGTGGCGAGCCGCCTCCGATCAGCTCGTAGTCCTTGCCGACCTTCTTCGCGCGCAGCCGGGCAATCAGGCGGCAGAGCCAGTGCCGGGCCATCCCTTTCAGTGGGATGTCGATGATGGCTGGATCCATGAACAGATTGTAGAGGAAGGGCTCGACCTCTGCTACACGTTCAGGCCCACCCAGATTAAGCAACACCACACCGACCGACTCGCCGGGCGCAACCGGAAGCGGCGCCGAAGAGAAATACCCTCCGCGCACCAGACGATCATCATAGCGGTAGCGTTTTAGAAACTGCCGGGGCGTCATAACCTCACCTTCTGCTATTTAACAACTTCGGATTTAGAGCCAGGCGCTGATTGTCAGTTCCGTTCGTTGCTTGAAGTTTCGCACAAGCGCAACGATCTTATAGAATCTCAGCAATTCTTAAACAGAGCTTTAACAACGACCGGGAGCGCTTTCTCTATGCTTAAGCATACCAAGAAAAATCGGACATTGCTTTGAATTCGTATCAAAAATGAACAGCACCATGGATCTGAGCAATTACGGCTTGCGCGTGCCGCACGTGCTGCGGAATCCCTCTCCGGCGGTGCTCTACGAAGAGGCGGTGCGCTACGATGCGCGTTCGGCTATCGTCAGCAGCGGGGCCTTGGCCTGCACCTCTGGAGCCAAAACGGGGCGCAGCCCAGCCGACAAACGCATCGTCGAACACCCGGAAAGTCAGGAAAACATCTGGTGGGGCCCCATCAATATTCCGCTCGACGAGCACACGTTCTTGATCAACCGCGAACGGGCCATCGACTATCTGAACACCCGAGAACGGCTCTACGTGATCGACGGCTTTGCGGGGTGGGATCCCAAGTACCGAATCAAGGTGCGGGTGATCTGCGAGCGTCCCTACCATGCCCTTTTCATGCACAACATGCTGATTGCTCCCACCCGCGAAGAGCTCGCCCAGTTCGGTGAGCCGAACTATGTGATCTTTAACGCGGGACGCTTCCCGGCCAATCGCTACACCTCACACATGACCTCGAAGACAAGTGTCGATCTGTCTTTTGAGCGGGGTGAAATGGTGATTCTCGGCACGGAGTACGCCGGCGAAATGAAAAAAGGGGTTTTTACCATAATGAATTACCTGATGCCGCTACGCGGCGTGCTCTCGATGCACTGCTCGGCCAACGAAGGGCCGAACGGCGACGTGACGCTGTTTTTCGGACTCTCGGGTACAGGCAAAACCACGCTCTCTGCCGATCCCAAACGCTGCCTGATTGGCGACGACGAGCACTGCTGGACGGACGAGGGGATCTTCAACATCGAAGGGGGCTGCTACGCCAAGGTGATCAACCTCTCACCTGAAGGCGAGCCGCAGATCTACAACGCGATCCGGTTCGGGACCGTGCTCGAAAATGTCGTCTACGATCCGGAGACGCGTGAGGTGGACTATACCGATGCTTCCATTACGGAGAACACCCGCGCCTCCTACCCCATCGCGTTCATCGAAAATGCCAAAATTCCCTGCATGGGCGGCCATCCGCGCAACATCATCTTTCTGGCCTACGATGCCTTCGGCGTGCTGCCGCCGGTAGCCCGCCTGACGCCTGAGCAGGCAATGTACCATTTCATCAGTGGATATACAGCCAAAGTGGCCGGTACCGAGGTGGGCGTGACCGAACCACAGGCCACGTTCTCGGCCTGTTTTGGCGCTGCCTTCCTGGTATGGCACCCCTTCAAGTATGCCGAGATGCTGGCCGAGCGCATGCGGCGCCACAACACGCAAGCCTGGCTGATCAACACCGGACTGACCGGCGGCCCCTATGGCGTGGGGCACCGCATCAAGCTGGCCCACACCCGGGCTATCATCGATGCCATCCACAACGGCACGCTGGCTGAAATGCCCACCGTAGTGGACGAGCGCTTCGGATTTGCGATTCCCACCCGCTGTCCGGGCGTGCCGGAGGCAATGCTGCAGCCGCGCAACACTTGGAGCGATCCAGCGGCTTACGACGAGATGGCCGATCGGCTGGCACGGCTGTTTGCCCAGAACTTCGAAAAATACCGGGCCGGCTGCTCCCGCGAGGTGGCCGAAGCCGGCCCGCGTGTGGTGAATGTTTGATACGATTTCCCGAACATCATGGTGCACGTGCATAACCTCATGCCTCGGGCTGAAAGCACGGGCGCACACTACGGTGCGCCCCTACCAGACAAACGACATCGTTTCCACCATGTAGGGGCGGACCGTAGCGCCCGCCCCTACGTGCCTGCGGATTATGTCCGGTACATGAGGGGCTGCATCCTCGTGCGCAGGTGAAGCACCGATAACCGGAAGCGCTGCCAAAAGAAAAAAGAGGGATTTTCGGTCCCCTTTTTTATCCCAATTCAGACCGCGCCATTTCCAGCAGGCGGCGCTCGGCGTAGGCAAGCATTTCTGGCGTGTCGACGTCCTGCCAGAAACCGTCGCCGATGTCGAGCGCGGCCATGCGTTGGGCGCAGGCCAGTCGGCGCACCCCGTCGGAGAGCGACGCATCGCCTCGCTCTTGGTAGATGGCTTCCAGTGCGTCCATCAGCGCGAAGGTGCAGATGAAGACGCCCGTGTCGATGGCGTTGAAGTCGGTCAGGTGCTTGCCGATGTCTACGATCCAGCCGTCCTCGACGCGCACCTTGGTAGCATCTTCCAGGTCGAAGATCTGGTCGATGCGGTAGTCCACCAGCAGCGTAGCGCCGTCTTCTGGGGGTTGATATGCGCGCACCAGTGCCATGAGCTCGTCTCCCAACACGTGATCGGCCATGGTGAGCAGAAAGGGCGCCTTGCGCACGTACGGCCGCGCGGCCAGCACCGACAGGCCGTTCTGCAACGCGTAGTGCGGGTTGTGGGCAAAATGCACCTGGAGCGGTCCATGGTAGTGTTGGCGGACCGCCTCCTGCACCTCTTCGCCGTGGTATCCCACGACGATCACCACCTCCTGGCAACCGGCCAGTTCCATGCTACGCAGCGTGCGCAGGATCAGCGGCATGCCGGCCACCGGGGTCAGGGGTTTCAATTGAAACCCCGGACGAGCACCGCTCAGCCGCGAACCCAGTCCGGCCGCCAGCACGATGCCCGTCCGGGGTCCTAAGCCATCCTGGATCATTTCAGATTCTCGTACAGCTCGAACTCTTCAGACAGATGCGTAATGGGCGACTCGCCACCCAGCACACGGAGCGTGTTCTTTAGCCGGATGTGCTGGATGAACAGGTCGTGTTCGGGCACGTGGCCTTCCTGCACATGCGGACTCTTGAAGTAAAACGAGAGCCACTCCTGGATGCCCTTGAGCCCGGCCCGCGCGGCCAGGTCCAGGAACAGCGCCAGATCCAGCACAATTGGCGCAGCCAGGATGGAATCCCGACACAGGAAGTTGATCTTAATCTGCATCGGGTAGCCCATCCAGCCGAAAATGTCGATGTTGTCCCAGCTCTCTTTGGCGTCGCCGCGTGGCGGATAGAAGTTGATCCGCACCTTATGGTAAAGGTTGCCGTAGAGTTCGGGGTACAAATCGGGCTGCAGGATCGTATCGAGCACGCCCGACTTGGTCACCTCCTTGGCGCGGAAGCTGTCGATGTCGTCGAGCACCTCGCCGTCGCGGTTGCCCAGGATGTTCGTCGAGAACCAACCGCGCACGCCCAGCATACGCATCTTGAAGGCCGGCGCCACCACCGTTTTGAGCATGGTCTGGCCGGTCTTGAAGTCCTTACCAGCGATGGGCACGCCTTTTTTTTCAGCCAGTTGCTCAAGGGCGGGTACGTCGGCCGAGAGGTTTGGCGCCCCGTTGGCATACGGCACGCCCTCCATGATAGCCGCGTAGGCATAGAGCTGCGAGGGCGTGATCGACGGATCGTTGGCCTCCAGGCCTGCCTCAAAGGCCTCGATCGAGCGGTGGCAATCCGACGGACGCGTGTACACTTCGGTCGAGCCGCACCAGATCATGACGGCCCGTGTGGCGCCCGTCTCTTCGATCGTGCGCCGGATGTCCTCGCGGAGCATATCGGCCAGTTCTTTTTTCGTGCGGGCTTTTTTGACGTTGGGCCCGTCGAGCCGGCGCACATACTGGCGGTCGAAGGCGGCCGGCATGGGTCGGATCGTGCGCAGAAAGTCTTCAAGCGGCTTCAGGTCGCGTTCTTCGAGCACTTGCGCGCGCAAGGCCGCCTCATAGGCATCGTCCGGGAAGATGTCCCAGGCACCGAAGACCAGATCGTCGAGTTCAGCCAGTGGCAGAAACTCCTTAATTAGCGGGTTGCGCCCAGCCGAGCGGCGCCCCAGTCGGATCGTTTGCAATTGCGTCAGCGATCCGTAGGGTCGGGCACGCCCTTGACGCACCGCCTCGACGCCCGCAATGAACGTGGTGGCTACGGCGCCTAATCCCGGCGTAAGCACCAGCAACTTGCCCGCAGGGGTCGCAATCGAAACAGCTTCGCTCATGGATGGCTCTCTTTCAGGATGGTGAACAAATTACCGCTGCAGCCAGGCATCTGCCGGCTTTCCTTCCAGATGGCGGCGCAACCACAATCGGAAGCGTCGGTTCCGGATCCGCAGTTGTACCACCAGCAGCAGAAAGATCAGGTTGAGCCCTACCAGCTCAAACACAAAAAAAGCCAGCGGACTGCCATAGAGGCAGGCGACAAAAATGGCCAACGTGCGATAGTTCGAGCTCATGATCGCCCAGCGGCGCACCAGCGGCCGATGCACGTAGCGGTACATCTGCCGCGCTTTCTCGGGGTATGGAAATGTTCTCAGCGCTTCTTCCAGCAGTCCCATCAGATCCAGATCAGCTGCACCTACGCCGTACTGCACACGCAGATAGATCCGGTAGAGTTGCCCCATCCATCGGGCCAGCCCGCGTTTTTCAGCCAACGTGGCGCGAAAGGCTTCAGGCGTAACCGGCCGCGCGTTTTGCTTGTTGTGCACCCAGTAGTCGTAGGATTGCCGCTGGAACTCGTAGGTGCTGGCCTGTACGATATGGCTAACGCCAGCCAGTACGGCCAGCGCCCAGGCGATCCAGCCCACCGACGGATAGGTTGCCAGGGCCAGGCTGATGTAAATCAGCACGAAGGTGCCGTGGTCGCACAGGCCATCGAGCACCTTGCCAATCTCGGAGGTACGGCCAGTAAGGCGGGCCAGCTGGCCGTCGGCGCCGTCCATGACGTGCCAGCCAATCATCAGCAGAAAGCCCAGCACACAGGCCCACCAGATGGCGTAATGGTAATAGGCCACCGCTGCACCAGCACCTAAGGCCAACCCCACCAGCGATACTGTGTTGGGATGTACGCCCCAGCGCGCCAGCCGCTGGACCAGCGCCCAGCTTAGCGGATGAATGAAATACCGGTTGGTAGGTTCTTCAATCTCCGGCGTACGCCAGGCGCGCCGTGCTTCCGTTGTAGCTGTCATGCATGCCTCTCCAGAACAACACAACGGTCTCGTGGCTGGCCATAAGTTAGCAAATTGTAGCCAGATTGTTAACAGCCAAAGCGGCACGCAGAGAATTCAAAAACGAACAGGCTACGGCTGCGGCACGTCGGCTTCGGTCAGCGCCAGCCAGTCGCGCGGCTGGAAGAACCAGAGCGCCGCCGCTTCGGGCGAGCCGGGCACTGGACGCCAGTCGTACTGCCAGCGCACCTCGGGTGGCAGGCTCATCAGGATGCTTTCGGTACGACCGTTCGACTCCAGTCCGAAGCGTGTCCCCCGATCGTAGATCAGGTTGAATTCCACGTAACGGCCACGTCGCAGCAGCTGAAAGTGCCGCTCGCGCTCGCCGTAGGGCATGTCTTTGCGGCGCTCGACGATGGGCAGGTACGAGCGCAAAAAGGAACGGCCAGCCTCTCGGGTAAAGAAAAATGCCCCTTCAGGATCATCGCGCAGATAGTCGTAGAAGATGCCGCCCACCCCGCGCATTTCACCCCGATGTGGCAGGTAGAAGTACGCATCGCAGGCTGCCTTGAAGCGCGCATAGTCGGCCACGCCTGGATGCCGATCGCATACCTCCTTCCAGACGCGGTGGAAGTGCTGCACATCTTCCAGGAACGGATAGTAAGGCGTCAGATCCGCGCCGCCGCCGAACCACTGATCCTCTGGATGAAACAGGTCTGCGCCCAGCGCGAAGTAGCGGAAGTTGGCGTGGACGCTGGGGACGTAAGGCGAACGCGGGTGAATGATCAGCGAAAGGCCTGTAGCGAAAAACGGAGCCGGATGTACACCAATAGCCCAGGCCGCTCGCTCCGTGAGTTTCCCCCAGATGGCCGACGTGTTGACGCCCGCCTTTTCGAAGACGGCGCCGTTTTCCAGCACGCAGGTCAGTCCCCCGCCGCCTTCGCGATAATTCCAGGGATCCCGCCGAAACTGTGCGGCACCGTCAACGTCTTCTATGGCCTTGCAGATGTGCCGCTGCAGCGCTTCGACAAAGCGCTGCACGCGATGCGCTATCGGAATGTCGGTGCGTGGCTCTTCGCGCAACCGATTGACGCGGGCATGATCGTCCATCATAATCGATCAACACACAGGTTGGGGCTTATGACGGTTCTGGAATATACGCCGGATGACGACGAAATGCTGCTGTTCATTCACGACAGCCTGCGCCAGCTGCAGGAAGCCGGGCACGAAGCCCGCTACATTCTGGTGGGGCGGACGGCCTATCGGCGGCTGTGTAAGGCGATCGGGCGGCAGTTCCAGCGTGGTGCCGGTCGCTTCGAGACCTATCAGCACCTCCCTATCGTGGTTGATCCGTTTCGGGATGAAGAGGTCTGCGTCGTACCGGCTCCGGCCGTCTGCGCCGACGAAGTACACGGTTACCGGATGCCTTCGGACCCGGAAGCTTCCAGATAGGCCAGTAATCGATCAACGCGTATCCGAAAAGCCTCATCCCAGAACGGTGGCGCGGGGGCCGTCCACTGCATGCACTCGCGGCGAGTTGGGTGCGTGAGCGCCAGCTTCCAGGCGTGCAGCGCCATCTGTCCGGGCGCCAGCCAACGCCGCGCCCGGTAGCGTCGGTCGCCCAGAATGGGATAGCCCCGAAAGGCCAGCTGCACCCGGATTTGATGCTTGCGGCCGGTTTCGGGCACCAGGCGCATGAGCGTCAGGCCATTGCGTGTCATCAGCGCCTTCCAGCGAAGGATAGCCCGCTTGCCCCAAGGATGATCTTCAGGCACCAGACGCATATGGTCACCGGCCGGTGCTATAAAATCCTCCCAGGTGCCGCTGCCTTCCAGCTCGCCTTCCACCAGCGCCAGGTATACCTTTTCCACCGTGCGTTCCCGGAATTGCTGCATGAGCCGGGCGGCTGCCTTGGACGTTCGGGCCAGCACCATCACGCCCGACACCGGCGCATCCAGCCGATGGACCAGTCCCAGATAGACGTTGCCGGGCTTATTGAAGCGCTCTTTGATAAGCGCCTTGCCCAGCGCAAGCACAGTCGGCGCTCCACTCCGATCGCCCTGGCTACGCAATCCGGCCGGTTTATTGATTACCAGCAGGTGATTGTCCAGGTACAGCACAGGAAGTTCCAATAGCTCCAGCATTGCCTCAGCTTTCGCTCTGCTATGATGTTATCGTTTTTGCAGGGCTACCCAGGCGGCGCTCATTCCGACGCAACCGGGACGTAATCGTGCACGGCTTCTACGAAGGTACGTACGTGCTCGGGGTGATGGTCGGGGTGCAGGCCATGCCCCAAATTGGCAATGTGCCCGCGCGGCCCGAAGGCCTCGAGCATCTGATGCGTCAGCCGGCGAATCGTTGCAGGCTCGGCGTACAGCGCGCAGGGATCCAGGTTGCCCTGCAGTGCCACACGTCCGCCCGTCAGCTGCCGGGCCTGGCGCGGGTCGATTGTCCAGTCGAGCCCCACCACATCGTAACCTGCTTCGGCAAGTTCCGTCAGCGATGCATGCGCGCCCCGGGCAAACACGATGCGCGGCACTTCAGGCCGGGCCTTTCCGACTTCCTCGCCGATGCGACGCAGGTACGGGAGCGCAAACGTGCGGAACAGGTCCGGGCTCAGCACACCGGCCCAGGAATCGAACACCTGCACCACCTGCGCGCCTGCGTCGATCTGCGCAATCAGAAACTCCACAAGCACATCGGTTAGCAGCCAAAGCAGCCGGTGACTGGCCTCAGGTTGCCGATAGAGCCAGCCTTTGGCACGGGCAAACGTCTTACTGCCGCCTCCTTCCACCATGTAGGCCATGAGCGTCCAAGGCGCCCCGCAAAAACCGATGAGCGGCACGCGCCCGGCCAGCGCCTTCCGCGTCATCGTAATCGCTTCGAGCATGTAGTGCAGCGCCTCACGCACATCCGGCCGCCGAAGCCGCCGCAGGTCTTCGACCGTGCGCAGTGGATCGGGAAAATACGGGCCGTGCCCCGAAATCATCTCCACACGCAACCCCAGTGCCTGCGGTACCACCAGAATATCGGAAAAGATGATGGCCGCGTCGAGTGGAAAGCGACGCAGCGGCTGCAGCGTCACCTCGGTGGCCAGCTCCGGCGTGCGTACTACATCGAAAAAGGCCTCATCGGCCCGAAGTGCCCGGTACTCCGGAAGGTAGCGACCGGCCTGGCGCATGATCCAGACGGGGGTGCGCTCGACCGGCTCGCGCCGCGCCGCCCGGAGCAACAGATCGTTCTGAAGCGGTGGAAAATCAGTCATCGGGTTGTTCGAAAGTCTTACGGAAGCGCTGAGCCTATCGAAAAGCAGCGGGCCGGGTTCCCTTTTTGTTAAATCCGAACCAAAGATCGTTGCGTTTCGTTGACCGGCCCGTATCGTCTGCCGCAACGACCATGGCGGAAGTCCCACAGACCGCGTCTCTGTCCTATCGGGGCGAGCTGCTCCGCAAGGCGCTGCATCTGCTGGCGCTGAGCATTCCTATTGGGATGCTGCACGTGACGCGCCCGACGGCGCTGGCTGTGCTCTGGCCACTGGCACTGGCGGCCCTGGGGGCCGACATGCTGCGCGCTCGCTGGCCGGCTTTTCACCGCTTCATCCGACAGCTTTTCGGCTGCATGATGCGCCCCGAGGAATTGCCGCCGCCTGGTAGCCACCTGGCCTTCAATGGCGCCACCTGGGTGCTGCTCTCCAGCGCTTTGCTGGCCACACTATTTCCGCTGCCGCTGGCCGCCACCGCCTTTGCCGTCTTTATGGTAGGCGATGCGGCCGCGGCCGTCGTGGGTCGCCGTTTCGGACGCCATCGCTGGCCCGGAAGCCACCGCACCGTCGAAGGATCGCTTGCTTTTTTCAGCGCGGCGCTGCTCACAGCCCTTTTCTTCCCCATCTCACCGTTGCACGGCGTACTGGTTGCCCTGCTGGCTACCGTGCTGGAAGTGCTGCCGCTCCCTCTCAACGACAATCTGCGCGTACCGCTTGCCGTTGCCTTGCTGCTTTGGCTGCTGCACTAACCGGTACGTTGATTCCTTGCCGTAGATTGCGTACGCTTCGACCAGAGCCATCGCAAACCTTTCATGATACCAAAGCCATGCGCTGCTGTTTTTTGCTGCTTCTGCTGGGTTGGCTGGTCGGAGGTGCCCATGCCCAGACCGATCCGCTCATCATCAACGTGGACGGCCGTCAGACCATTTCGCTGCACGGAAGCTGGGCCGCCATCGTTGATCCTTTTGATGTAGGCTACCGAACCTACCGCAACACGCCCGATCCCAATGGCTTCTTTCGCCATCGCCGCCCGCAACACCTGGCCGATCGCATCGAGTACAGCTTCGAAGACGCGCCACGCCTGGAAGTGCCCGGCGACTGGAACAGCCAGCGCCCCGAGCTTTTCTTCTATGAGGGCACCGTCTGGTACCAGCGCACCTTCACCTACCACCTACCGGCCGATCGGCGGCTGTTTCTCTACTTCGGCGCGGCCAACTACGAGGCCATCGTGGCCCTCAATGGTCAGGTGCTGGGTCGCCACGAAGGCGGCTTCACCCCGTTCAATTTTGAAATCACGGAGCTTGTCCGCGCCGGCGAAAACGACCTGGTCGTCTATGTGAACAATCGCCGGCGCGCTGAGGGCGTCCCCACTGACAACATGGACTGGTGGAATTACGGGGGACTGACGCGGCGCGTGCTCCTGGTGGAGACGCCTCGCACGTTCGTGCGTGACTACTTTGTGCAGCTCGATCCGGCGGATCCGTCGTTTCTTTCGGGCTGGATGCAGCTCGACGGTCCCGAGCGCACGCTGGCGGTGACGCTCAGGCTGCCGGAGCTGGGACTTGTGCAGACGATCCGACCCGACACGAGCGGTTGGGGCACGTTCCGGCTGCGCGTGCCGGAGAAGCTGGAGCGTTGGAGCCCAGAGCACCCGCGCCGCTACCGGGTCGAACTGGCCACGCGCTACGAGACCGTGGTCGATTCGATCGGTTTTCGAACAATCGAGACCCGAGGCACCGAGCTACTGCTCAACGGTCGTACCATCTTTTTGCGAGGCATTTCGATCCACGAGGAGGCGCCCTTCGAAGGACGGCGGGCCTTTTCCGCGGAGGATGCTCGCGTGCTGCTGGGCTGGGCACGCGAACTGGGCTGCAACTTCGTACGGCTGGCGCACTACCCGCACAACGAACTCATGGTGCGCACAGCCGAGGCGATGGGGCTACTGGTGTGGGCCGAGATTCCGGTCTACTGGACCATTCAGTGGGAAAACCCGCATACGCTGGAACTGGCGCGTCAGCAATTGCGCGAGCTGATCACACGCGACAAGAACCGGGCGGCTGTGATTCTCTGGTCGGTGGCCAATGAGACGCCACGCGGCGACACGCGGCTGCGCTTTCTGCGCGCGCTGATCGACGAGGCGCGCAGGCTGGACCCAACCCGACTGGTGACGGCCGCGCTGGAACACCGCTACGTGAACGACACAACGATCGTGATCGACGACGAACTGGGCCGCTACCTGGACGTGCTGGGTAACAACGAGTACATCGGCTGGTACGACGGGCTGCCCGAGAAGGCGCAACGCGTGGTCTGGCACAGCACCTACGACAAGCCGCTCGTCATGAGCGAGTGGGGTGGCGGGGCAAAAGCGGGATTTCACGGGCCGGCCGAGCAGATCTGGACCGAAGCGTACCAGGCCCGGCTTTACCGAGAGCAGCTCGCCATGCTACAACGCATACCATTTCTGGTGGGCATGTCGCCGTGGATCCTGAAGGATTTTCGCTCACCGCGGCGACCGCTGCCACGCATCCAGGACTACTGGAACCGAAAAGGGGTGCTTTCGGATCGGGGTCAGCGCAAGCAGGCGTTCTATGTGCTGCAGGCGTTTTATCGGGAACTGGCCCAGCGCGCAGCCATCAATTGAAAGCAGTCCATGCGCAGCGCACGCTTCCGAATTCGGGCGCCCGCATTCCCTGAGCCGCCAGTCGTTCCACTGCGTTATCCGGTGCTGCTAATGCACGGACTGGGGGCCCTGGCCCTACCCTGGCGCCCGAGTCAGCTGCATCCCATCGCAGAACATCTGCGGCGGCATGGCATCCGGGCCTATGCGCCCAACGTAGCACCATACGCCCCGGTAGCGCAACGCACCGAGCGCTGGCGGCAATACCTGCAGCGCATTCTCGAAGAGACGCGCGCCCCAAAGGTTCACCTGATCGCCCACTCCATGGGTGGGCTTGACGCTCGCTACCTGATTGCCCAGCTCGACGGCTACCGGCACGTTGCCGCCTTGATCACAATCGCCACGCCACATCGGGGCACGTCGCTGGCTGAGCTGGTGCTGGAGCGCCCCGCGACCGCACAGCGCTGGTTAGCGCGTCTGGCCCAACGCCTCAGCCACTTGCTGTTGCCCGACGAGCCCGCTGTCTTTCTGGATACCATCGCCCGGTTAACCCCGGCCTACGTGACCGATGTCTTCAATCCAGAAGTGCCCAATCATCCAGACGTCCCCTACTTCTCGTGGGCGGGCATGGCCGGTCCCGGCACCGACGTGCCCATTACACCTTGCATCGCTCCACTAGCTCGCTACCTCTACCGGCGCGAGGGTCTCAACGACGGTTATGTGTCAGTCCAGAGCGCCCGGTGGGGCCGCTTCCTAGGTACGCTTCGGGTCGATCACCTGCGCCAGGTGGGTCTGCGGCTCGGCCCCGGCGCCACCTTCGACGAAAAATCGTTCTTCCTGGACCTGTGTCGCCGGGTGCTTGCCTCCATCGAATCAGGCACTTTTGTAGATTAAATTCGCCTCAACCAGCGACAAGCCCACCGGAAGTCATGCTACGACGAATCGGAATCGGTCTGGCCTTTTTGTTGCTTGCCGTCCTTTCGGCCCATGCCCAACCAAAGCATACCTGGACCGTCGAGGATATCCTGCGTCAGGAGACGCTTACCGACTTAGAGATCGCGCCCGACGGACGGCGCATCGTGTGGGGAAACCGACGGGCTAACTTCGACAAAGATCGCTTCGAGACCGACCTGTTTCTGACCTATCTGGACCAGAAGGGCGCCGACGGGCTACCGCTGACCGTCCAGCTCACCCGCAGCGGCAATAACCGTAACCCACGCTGGAGCCCAGATGGCCGCTACATCGCCTTTCTGTCGTCGCGCCAAACAGGCGATGACGACAAAACGCAAGGAAGCCAGATCTGGCTGCTTGATACCTTTGGCGGCGAGCCCTACCGCCTGACCGAACTGGACGTGTCGGTGCAGGACTTTGCCTGGTTCGACAGCACGCGGCTGGTCTTTGCCGCCCGCGAAGTACCCACCTACGACGAGCAGCAGCGAAAAAAACAGAAAGATGACGCGCAGGTCGTCGAGGATACCACCGAGTTCTATCCCATACGCCTTTTCCGCATCGCTATTGACTCGAAGCAAATCGAGCGGCTGACGGAAAACGAAGGGGAGATTCTGGAATTTGCCCCCGACCCGACGGGGCGCTTCATTGTCTACAGTATCGATCCACACCCGGTCGACGCCGATGCGCGGCACCAGCCCCGTCAGTATCTGCTGGACCTCGAGCGCAACGAAACCGTCGAGATTTTTGCCGAGCGCTACTTCGATCCAGAGCGCTTCGTGTGGACGCGGGATGGCGCCGGATTCTACGCAAGCGACGAATTTGCTTCGGATCCGGAGAACGAAGGGGCTGGCATTACGAAGCTTTACTACTTCGACGTCGCGCGGCGTACCTATACGGAGGTGCCGCTTGGCTGGGATGCAGGGATCGGCTACGGGGGCTATCAGGTCACCGAGGGCGGCGTGCACGTGCAACTGGCAGCTGGCCCCCAGATGGAACCGCGTTTTTATGAAAAAACAGCCGACGGCTGGCGAGTTCATCCCGTTTCAGACGTGCGCCTACGCCACAGCACGTCGATCCGGATCGGCCCTGATGGCCACACGATCGCCTTTGTGTACTCCCGAGCCGATACGCTCCCGCAATATCTGGTGGGCACCTACCGGCGCGGCCGGCTGAGCAACGTCCGCCCCTTTGTGCGGCTGAACACCTATCTGAAGGACTACCCCATTCCCCGCGCTGAGGTGATCTACTGGGAGGGCGCCGAAGGCGACACGATCAACGGCATCCTATACTATCCCTTCAACTACCAGCCGGGCCGCCGTCATCCGTTGATGGTGGTCATCCACGGCGGTCCCAGTGGCGTCGATCTGGACGCCTGGCGAGCCGACTGGACAGTCTACCCGCCACTCTGGGCGCAACGGGGTGCCTTCGTGCTCCGGCCAAACTACCACGGGAGCGGACACCATGGGCTGGAATTTGTCGAGTCGATCAAGGGCCGCTACTACGAGCTAGAGCTGCCTGACATCATCAAAGGCATCGAGCACCTGATAGCCCAGGGATTGGTTAACCCCGATTCGCTGGGTGTAATGGGTTGGTCGAACGGCGCCATCCTGACCATTGCGCTGACCGTCGAGTATCCAGAGCGCTTCAAGGTGGCCATGCCGGGCGCTGGCAACGTGAACTGGATTTCAGACTACGGCAACTGTGCGTTCGGCGTCCGCTTCGACAACTCCTACTTCGGCGGACCGCCGTGGGAGCGCCTGGACCACTACATCGCCAAAAGCCCACTTTTCCGGCTGCACCGGGTCGTCACCCCCACGCTGATTCACTTCGGCGATCAGGACACGGCCGTGCCCACCGAGCAGGGCTGGCAACACTACCGGGCGCTTCAACAGCTGGGCAAGGCGCCCGTGCGCTTCATTCTGTATCCTGGCGAGCCGCACGGCTTTCAGCGTCCCGCTCACCAGAAACGTAAGATGGAAGAAGACCTGGCTTGGGCCGACACCTATCTGTTCGGACGCACCTCGATGGCCGAGCGCCTGCTTCGCCGCGTGCTGCCTGAAAACGCCCCGCTGGCGCTAAAGCTGCGAGCCCGCCAGATTGCCCGGACGGCTGACGGACGCTATGGCGTCGAGCGAAACGGCGTGCTGCTTCCAGAGATGGTCCAACTCAACGACACGCTCTGGGTCGGACGCTTCGAGGTCACGCGCGCGCAGTTCCGCGCCTTCAAACCGGACTATCCCGTGCCGTCCGGCACCGAAAACTATCCGGCCAGCGGCATCACGGCGGACGAAGCACGTGCCTACGTGGCCTGGCTCCGACGCCAGACTGGCCAGCCCTACCAGCTACCCACTGTGGACGAAATGGAAATGCTACGGCAAAAAGCCGGCGCTTCGGAAAACACGCTGGCCTACTGGCTGGGCTACACACCCAACCCAGACGAGCGCCGACAGCTGGAAGCTGTGGTGGCCGACTTCCGGCCGGACGAATTGCTGCTTCCGGTCGGTTCCCGCCCACCGGGTAATGCAGCGGACCCAGAAGCCCCGCTTCTATACGACCTCGACGGCAACGTGGCTGAGTGGGCAGTGGGCGAAGCGGGACGCCTGCAGCCCTATGGCGCCACGGCCGTTACGGTGCGCGACCCGCATACGAAAGCGGCGTCGACGCCGCCCCCGTCCTTTATTGGGCTGCGGGTGGTGCTTCCGCGGCGCTGACCGTCGAGGCTCCGGTCGGATGTCCGTTGCCGGGTGGCCGCTGCGGCGCATCCTCCAGAAAGGCCGCAATACGGTCGTGCTGGCGACGGGCGTCTTCGTAGCCGATCTCCAACAGTTGCGCAATGTAGCCTGCGTCGAACAGCATCATGCTGAGCGAGTCGGGCGTCTTCGTCTCGGTAGCGCCCAGCCCCCAGGTGAGAAAACGCAGCGCGCCTTTGAGCGGCGGCCGATAGTCGGCAGCCAGTTTGCCCAGATCCACCGAAGGGCGCAAAGTGAGTAGCCGGATTGGCCGGAGTCCCTCGCGCCGGGATGGTGGAAGCTTCTCCACCAGGCAGTTAATCCGTTCCAACGCGGCCGCGTCCTGGTCGAGCGTGTCCAAGAAGATGGCGTTGAGCATGAGCCCAAGGATCTGTGCGGCCGGCGGATAGCCCGCCACGTCGTGTGCGTCACCTTCCGCCTGGCTGCGCTTGTAGCGCGTCGAGATGGCCAGAATGGCATCGGCGCCCAGGTGAATGGCCGGTGCCAGCGGCGTCAGCAGGCTGATGCCGCCATCGCCATACCAGGCATCGCCCAATTTAATGGCTGGAAAGACCAGCGGGAGCGCGGCGGAGGCCAGGATATGCTCGACGGTCAACTCAGTCTGCACGCCCCGGCGATCCGGTCGCTCCCAGTCCTGAATGTCGCGCCCCTCCACCCAGGTGACCGACTGGCCCGTCGAGTAGTTGGTGGTTGTCACGGCAAAGGCCCGAAGCGTGCCGCGCTTCAGGTTGAAGGCCACGCCGTGCAATCGACCGTCGGTCGTCTGCAGGTGACGCTTCAGGAAGGCTCGTAGCGGAGCATTGTCCACCAGCCCACGCAGTGTGTCTTCTGGAAGCGGTTGCTCCCCATTAGAACGGGCCCGGCGCAGCAGCGTGCGCAACACCTTCCAGCGGGACTCCGGCTCCATTACGTCTTCAAGGCGCACGGCCCGCCAGGTCTGCACCAGTCGCTCAGCCGCCTCCGGGAACGTGCCCGTATGGTTGGCCAGTTGTGCCGCGTTGATTGCTCCGGCCGACACACCCGTCATGATCGTAAAAGCCCGGTCTGGGAACGCTTCCGCGATATAGTGCAACACACCTGCCTGATAGGCCGAACGAGCCCCACCACCGCTGAGCACCAAAGCCCAATCACCTGGCCTTCCGAACTGCGCCGTCCAGCTTGCCCACCAGCGCCGCATCTTTGCAAATCCTTTCCAGCTCATCGGACGAAGCTTATCCTATTTGCAATATCGACGATACTGGGAGAAAGTATAATAGCAAGCCCTTTGGTTGCATTCCACCTAAGAACCGGCTACATTTCCCTGAGCAGAACGACAAGACGCCGTGACGGCTTCCGCCCTTCTTGCGCTAGCGCTTGCCCGGCTGTTGCCGAACGACTGGACGGCAACGGGATGGATTGTGCGTCACTTAGGTAGCTTTGAAGCGTTGCAGGCCGCCTCGCCAGAGGCAGTTCGTCCTCATCTGGCCCACCATTCGGAAGGTGTTCGTCTGCTGGCTCAGCTTTCCGACCCAACCTTCCTGCAAAAAATGCAGGAGCAGGCGAAAGCCGAACTGGCCATGCTGGTCACCAAACGTATCCGGGTGCTGACGCCACATGATGCGGCCTGGCCTACAGGACTGGAGGCACTCCCTGAATCGCAGCGTCCGTTTCTGCTTTTTGCCTACGGGAACCTGGAGCTGCTGGTGCAACCTACCGTCGCGTTGCTGGCCCGACCGCCGATCTCCGATGCGGCCTATGATCGCGCGCAGGACCTGACGTTGCACCTGATCGAAAGCGGCTGCGTTCCGGTGACTGGAGCACTTTCCGGTTTCGACGTGGCACTGCAAAAGCTCTGTCACAACGCACCTCGTCCCCATCCAGCCATCATGGTCGCTCATACCGGACTGGCCCAATTGCTGCCTCCCATGCGCCCGGTAGCCACTGCCACGCTGCGGGCCGGCGGATTGCTGCTGTCGCCTTTTCTCATGGAGCTACAGCCCAGTGACCGGCGTGATCGCCAGCGGGCGCTTGTGCAGGCTGCCCTGGCTAGCGCCGTGGTCTTTATCGAACCCCGAGACGAAAGCCCCGAGTACGTGGCACTCGACTGGGCCGTTCAGGCGCACCGGCCGGTTTTTGGCATCAGCACGCGCACCATGCCCGAGGTGCATCCCATCCGTGAATCGATCGACTTTGAATGGGTAGCCGAAGCAGCCCGCCGCACTTCCCCGACCGGATGAGCCTGCATGTGCTTTTCGTCTTCCTGGATGGCGTCGGGCTGGGCCCGCCCCACCCTCACAATCCGCTGGCAGACGGCTGGCCTGGTCTGGAGCGCCTCACCTGGGGCCAACGCTGGACGGATCAGGCGCACGTGTTCTGCGCGCCCCAGCATATCTTCCGGCACCTGGATGCTACGCTGGGCGTGCCCGGTCTGCCCCAGAGCGGCACCGGCCAGACCACCCTGCTTACTGGCTTTAACGCGCCACGCATCGCCGGCCGCCACTACGGTCCCTATGCTCATACCCGAACCTGCCTTGTGCTGACCCACTATAACATTTTTCGCCGACTGAAAACCCGTGGGCTTTCGGTAGCCTTCGCCAACGCCTACCCGCCTGTGTTCTTCGAGCAGGCCCGCCGACGCGACCGTTGGAGCGTTACGACCCGCTGCTGCCAGGAAGCCAACGTACGACTCCGCACGCTGGACGATCTGGCCCGTAGTGAAGCCGTCGCCGCCGATCTGACGGGCCAGCGCCTACATGCAGCAGGCTTTCCGGTCACGCCTATCGACGAAGCCGGAGCTGCCCATCACCTGGTCTCCCTACTCTGGCGCTACCACTTCGTGCTTTTCGAGTACTTTTTGACGGATCAGGCCGGCCATCAGCAGGACATGGAAGCAGCGCGGCGGGTGCTGGCCTCGCTGGACCGGTTCTTTTCAACGCTGCTGGCGTTGCTCAATCCCGAACGCCACCTGCTTGTGGTTACCAGCGACCACGGCAACCTGGAAGACCTGCGCGTGCGCACGCACACCCGTAACCCGGTACCACTGATCACCTATGGACGCGGTGCCGAGGTCTTCCGGCATGCCCGCGACCTGCGCGACGTAACACCCACCATCGTCGCCGCGCTGGAAGCTGCCGTTACTCCATCGACCCGGCCAATGCTGCTTCGGCCGTAGCTTCGTCGGGTACCAGCTTGCCTGTGGTCAGCTCCAGTACCAAACGATCGGCGCCGTACAGGTCGCGTAGCGCTTCGAGCACGCCCCGGCTATCTACGGCCACGGCCCGCATGCCGCGGTCGGGCATGTAGAGGTAGTCGGCCGCCAGTCCTTCTATATTGCTATCGAAGACCACGCCCACCAGACGCAGGCGCTGATCGATCAGCGCCGATCCAGAGCTTCCCCCCGAGATGTCGGTGCTGGCTGCCAGGTTGAATGGCGTGGATCGCTCGAACGCTTCGGGCGGGGTCAGCCACCGGGCTGGGAGGTTCCAGCCGCTGCGCCCGCGGAAGCTGTAGAATCGGTCGTACATTCCGGAGAAGGTGGTAAACGGCGGGGCCTGCGTTCCGTTGTAGGGATAGCCCTCGATGCGGCCGTCAGCAATCCGCAGCGTGCCCGTGCCGTCGGACGGCGCCGCGCGGCCGTAGACGGCAAAGCGCAACGCTGCCAGGCGAGCATTCAGGAACCGCTCGCGGGCCTCGAACTGGTCGAGCTGCTGGCCAAGCGTGAAGTACAGCGGTCCCAGTACTTCGATAACTGGCACCGAGGCATCGCCACTGTTCAGGTACCCTTCGCGCAGCAGACGCGCAAAGGCCACCGAGTCTTTCAGCGCGGTGCGGGCCACTAGATCACGGGCGACCTCGACGGGCGAGCGATCGCCCAGCAGACGTTGCACGCTCGGGTGCTGTGGCCCCAGATAGTCGCGCAGCTCTTCAAGCCGGGCCGTAATGTAGCCCACTTCGACCGAGTCGGGCCAGTTCCGAATCTTGAGCGCTTCCCGACGCAGTTCTTCCAGGTGCGACGGCAATGCACCGCGCTGGCGCATCAGATCATGTGCGTAGCCGAAAAGCGCCCGCAGCAGGATATGCGAGCTTAGCAACGTGCTTGTGCCGAAAAACTGAAAGGCGGCCGCCTGCGGCGCGGCTGCTGCCTTGCTACGCTGCAGCGCCTCGAGCTGCAGGAACACGTCGCCGAAGTAGTTGCGCAGCGAGTCGCTTGCCATCATGCTGTCCCGCAGCGCCTGCTCTGCCGCCCGTTTGCGGGCCAATAGGTACGGATCGCGCAGGCCTCGGAGCCGCCCTTCGGTAGCCTTCATTGTGTTTTTGAGTGCAAAATACACGCTGCGCAGGCCGTAGATATCGGCCGAGTCGGGCTGTTGTTGGATGTAGCGCGCCAGCACTGCTGCCCGGCGTTGCAACAGTCGAAGCCGCTGCGGGAGCGTGTAGTCGCGTTCGAATTCGAGTTGGCTGACGGTTAGATGCCGCTGCGTTGCCCCTGGATTGCCTACAGCAAAGACGAGCTGGCCACGCTGGGCGCCTTCGGCATGCCACGGGAAGTACCAGGGGCTTTCCAGCGGGCGCCCGTCCGGCCCATAGATCCGAAGGAAGCTGACGTCGAGCGCATAGCGCGGATAGGTAAAATTATCTGCGTCGCCACCGAAGTAGCCGGCCCGCAGTTCGGGTGTCATCACCAGGCGCACGTCGTAATAGCGCCGCCACGTGTAGGCCGTGTATCGAGCGCCATAGTAAAGCGGCACAATTTCCACATGCAGCGTGGTGTCGCGATTGCGGGCTTCGGCTTCGAGCTGTTGTTTGAGCCGCTCCAGACGCCGGTTGCGCAGACGTTCGCGCTCCACGTCGTCGCGAATCTCCTCCAGGCCACGTGTAATCGCTTCTGTTACGTCGCGCGCTTCCAGAAGCTGCTCAGCATACAGACCAGGCAGGTGTCGCTCGCCCTGAAGCGAATCGGCGTAGAAGCCTTCTTCCAGCAGCGCCTCACCTGGACGATCGATCAGATCCAGGCTCTCCCAGGTGCAGTGATGGTTTGTCACAACCAATCCGTAGGGCGAGACGAAGGCACCCGAGCAGCGACCGCTTTCAAAGACCAGTCGTAACGCACCCAGGCGTGCACGCGCCAGCCAGGCCGAATCGGGTCGAAAACCGTACGTTGCTTCCCAGTAGTCCAGGGGCGGGTTTTCGAACGTCCAGAGCCGTCCCATGTCGAAGCGTCCAGCTCCTACCGTGTCGAACTCCGGCGTAGCGATCGGCGTCGTTGCCTGCATGCCGATTGTTGCGGTGGTTTCTACTTCGGTCACGAGCGGCGGCACCTCGACAAGCTGGGCCGTCTCGCGCGGGCTGGCGCACCGAAGGCTCAGCGCAGCCAGCGTCAGGCTCAGCGCAACAATCCAGACGCGTTGGTTCATCGTCAGCGGTCGTGGTTCATCAGGGCATCAGCCTCTTCCTCGGAGCGTACCAGCTGACCGGTGGTCAGCTCCAGCACCAGTCGGTCGGCATCGTAGATCTCGTCGAGCGCCTCCAGAATCCCCCGCACATCCACGGCCACGGCCCGCATGCCGCGGTCGGGCATGTAGATATAGTCGGCCGGCAGGCTTTCGATGTTGCCGTCGAAGATAAGCCCGACGACCTCCAGGTTTGGGTTGATTACCGGCGAGCCCGAGTTGCCCCCGATGATGTCGGCCGTGGCCACAAAGTTCAGGGGCGTGGAGCGGTCGAACGTTTCAGGCGGATTCAGCCAGCGCTCGGGTAGATCCCAGTCGGTGCCCGGCCCGAAGGCATAGTAGCGATCGTAAAGGCCGTAGAAGGTGGTGTACGGTGGTGCCATCGTGCCGTTGTACGTGTAGCCTTTAACCACACCGTCGGCAATACGCAGCGAGAAGGTGGCGTCGGGCGGCACCGACGTGCCGTAGACTTCATAGCGGGCGCGCCCGAGCTGACTGGCAATCTCCTGTTGCTGGGCCGAAATGCCTGCCCAGGCGCTCTGAAACGCCTGGAATCGAGGCCATACGGTCGCCACAAGCTGCACGGCCGGGTCGTCCATCTTCAGCGTACCACCTTCCAGCGCCTGTGCCGTCCGCGCCGAATCGCTCAGTACGGTGTTGTCGATGATGTGGCGGGCTACCACTTCGGGCGTGCGCCCTTGCAGGATCTGACTGACCAAACGACCGTCTTCGCCGAAGTAGCGGACGAAGTCTTCCAGGCGCGCTTTCAGGTAACGCCACTGCACGCCTTTGGGCTGATCTTCCACCGAAAGGATCTCGTCACGCAGCTCGGCCAGTTGTTCGTCGGAGGCCCCTGCCTGCTGGCGGTTCAGATAAAGGTAAGCCATGATGGCCCGACGGATCGCTGTGCTGCTGAGGCTGCTGTTCGGATTGAAGGCCAGAAAAGCCTGCAGCTCGGCTGCGTAGTTGCGCTGCTGATTGACCAGTTCGGCCATGCGCTCAAAAAGCGGGTCGTAGGTGCGCGCCAGCGTCGCGTCGCGACGCAGCGCTTCTCGAAAGCGCTGCTCGGCGTCCCGGCGTCGGGCGATGATGTAGGGATCGCGCAGCCCTTTGACGCGCCCGGTGTAGAGCTTTTCGGCATTGCTGAGCGAAAAAATCTCGTTGCGGATCTCCTCGCGCTCGGGTCCGTCAGGCAGCTCACGCAAATAGTCCTCGAGGGCGGTCATGCGCGTCTGGATGAGGCGTAGAATGGCTGGTTCGAGCACATCGCGCCGGAATTCGAGCTGGGCCACCGTCTGCAGGCGGCTTGTCGATCCCGGATTGCCAATCACAAAGACCACATCGCCTTCCTCTACGCCCTCCTGGCTCCAGCGGAAGTAGTTGGGGGTGCGCAGTGGCTGGCCATTTTCGTCGTAGATGCGGAAGAAGGTTGCGTCGAGCGCATAACGCGGGTAGGTGAAGTTGTCCGGGTCGCCCCCGAAGTAGCCCAGTTGCAGCTCAGGTGCCATCACTAGCCGCATGTCGCGGTAGCGTTTGAAAATATAGGCCGAGTATTTGGCGCCATTGTAGAGCGAGATCACCTCGACGACATAGCTGGCCTCTTCCCCGCCTTTTTCTTCCAGCAGTCGTTGCTCGATCTGCTGGATAGCCTGCTGGCGGGCCATGGCCCGTTCGGCGTCTGTCTCGGTCCCTTCCAGCGCAGCATAGACCTCATCGGTCACGTCGCGGATTTCGATGAGCTGGTCGGCATAGTAGTCTTCGGCGCGGCGTTCTTCTTCAAGCGAGCGGGCATAGAAGCCGTTGTCGAGCAGGTTCTCGCCGGGGCGACTGACGGCCACGACGGCTTCACGGCCGCAGTGGTGGTTTGTCATCACCAGCCCGTTGGGCGAGACGAACGAGGCCGAGCAGCCCGGAATCCGCAGCGCGCCCAGCCGTGCCTCCCGGAACCAGGCCGAGTCGGGCCGAAAGCCGTAGGCCTCTGCGAAGTAGTCGATCGGCGGATCTTCGAACGTCCACATCTTGCCGTTGTCGAAGCGCCCGGCCCGCACTGTGTCGAGCGCGGAAACCATCTGCAGCGAAAGCGGCGCCTCAGGCACGGTAGGCGGTGGCGGGGGTGGGGCCGTTCGGACAGGCACTTCCGAAGTCGTAGTGGGCTGGCTCGTGGCACAGCCGATGAACAGGGCCAGGCTCAGCGACAGGAGCACACGCAGGGTCGGTTTCATGGGATGCATCTTGCTGTTTAAAGTCCGTTTCAAAAATAGTGAAGTTCCGACTTTTCCGCACACCATGTACTGGAACCTCTCTTCCTTCGGGAATATATTTAAGCCGAGCATGGAGAACGTGCGAAAGTGGCGGAACTGGTAGACGCGCGAGACTTAGGATCTCGTGGCCGCAAGGCCGTGGGGGTTCGAGTCCCCCCTTTCGCACCAGACAGCAAAGCCCCTGCGCCGGCGCAGGGGCTTTTCGGTTTTAAACCGACTCCAGGGCCTGCTCCAGATCGAGGATGAGGTCGGCGGGGTGTTCGATGCCGACCGAAAGGCGGATCAGGTTTTCCCGAATGCCAATGCGTCGCTGCTCCTCGGGTGGAATATCCGCGTGTGTCATGGTGGCGGGATGTTCGGCCAGCGATTCGGTTCCACCTAAACTCACGGCCAGCTTGATGAGCTTCAGACTGTTCAGGAAACGAAACGCCTCAGCCTCGCCCCCCTGGATCTCGAACGAAATCATTGCGCCCGGGCTCTCGCACTGGCGCTGGAAGATCGCGTACTGGGGATCGTCTTCTTTCAGGTGTCCCAGGTAGTAGATGCGCTCCACCTTCGGATGCTCAGCCAGAAAGTCGGCCACACGCCGGGCGTTGCGCGCCTGTTTTTCCATGCGAATCTTAAGCGTCTCCAGGCTACGCATGAGCAGCCAGCCCGTCCAGGGCCCTGCCATCGAGCCGGTGAATGTGCGCGTACCCTTGATCGCCTTGATGAGTTCACTGGAGCCCAGTGCTGCTCCGGCAATCACGTCGCTGTGGCCGCCGATGTACTTCGTGGCTGAGTAGAGCACGATGTGGGCGCCATGCCTGAGCGGATGCTGCCAGAGTGGCCCCAGAAACGTGTTGTCCACCATAACCAGCACGGGACGGTCCGAGCGGCCATACTCACGAGCCACACGCGCGCATGCCTCCAGATCTACCAGCCGGTTCGTGGGGTTGGCCGGCGTTTCCACGTAGAGCACGCGGAGCCGCTCGCCAATTCCTTTTTTCTCAATCAGCGCCTGCATTTCGTCTTCGGGCGTGCCCGCCAAAAAACCAACCGGCTCGACGCCCCACTCGGGCAGGATGTGTTTGAGCAGGTAGTCGGTGCCGCCGTAGAGCGGCTCACTGTGCAGCACCACATCACCAGGCCGCAGGAAGGTAAGCAGCGACGTGAAGATCGCCGCCATACCACTTTCGAAGGCGGCGGCCTCCTCGGCATCGTCCCAGAGGGTCAGACGGTCTTCGAGAATTTCCAGGTCCGGGTTATTCAGGCGGCTGTAGATAAGCCCAAGCTGCTCGGCCCGTTGGGGCTCTCGCAGCCCGTAGGCCAGCTCGAAAAATCGTTTACCCTCTTCGGCCGACTGAAAGACGAACGTTGAGGTCTGAAAGATCGGACACTTGAGCGCGCCTTCCGACCACTCGGGCCGGTAGCCGTAGCTCATCATCAGGCTTTCCGGATGCAGGCGATGGCCATTAATCTCGGTCGGCCATTTCGGTCTGGGTTTGCGTGGCATAATGTGCGGATCAGATTGGTTTCGAGGGACGTCCTAATGCTGCTAAAAATCATCAGAAGTCTACAGCGTGCACCTATACCGGGTATTTGCATCGAGCAGGCACAAAAGCCCACGCCTTGCTCGCCACAAGCCGGTCAGGCTGCTTTTAAATTCGGAAACGCTTCCAATAAGTACAAAACGCCCGTCCTTGTTTGCCTACTTCTTTACAGAGTTACTGTACCAGCCGGTTGTACTCGGACAGGTGCGAGGGATCCAGCTCACGCAGGATCGAAAACGCCTCCTGCGCGAAGCGCGAGCCTGCGAAAATGGCCGCCAGCTCCTGGTATTTGGCCGTAAAGAACAGATCCATCACGTAGGGACGGGATGCTTCCTGATAAAGGGCCTCTAGCGAGCGCAGCACCTCAAGTACGGCGGCACGGGCTGCTTCAGGATCCTGCACAAAGTGATCCAGGCCCTCAAAGTGATACTTGAAGTAAGCCTGTCGGATCACGCGGTAGCGCGGGTCAAACAGCTGCGTGATCAGGGCTGTGCGGCTGCGGTCATCACCGATCTGATTCCAGCCGTTGGCCCCGGCTGCCTGCGCCAGTTCGGCAATCCGTCGGGCCTGCTCGAAAAACGGCGTGCCACCCAGTTCGCTGAAGGTATCGTAGTCGTACCCCAAGATAATAAAAGCGTAGAAGTCGAGTACGGAGGTCAGCGGATGAAACTGCTCCAGGTTGAAAATCAGCGGGGTACCCTGCGGATACTCGAATTCCCAATTCGGATCGTTGAGCTGCAATACCGTCGTGTACTGGGTGGTGCCGTAAATTGGCCGACGCATGGCCAGTACAAGCCGTGCCCGAAAGCGCGTTAGGGTAATCGCCTCCTCAAAAAAGATCTGGATCGTACAATCAATGCGCTCGATGTCTTCGAACGCGTCGTTGGTCCAGCGTCGCTCGTTGAGATAACGCCGGATCTGGTCTTCCAGCTCGCGTAGGTAGTCGTACTGGGAGCCCTGCAGCCGCTGGTAGTTGACCGAAACAGAACAATTCAGCTCCTGAGCTCGAAGCGGCGCCGCCAGAAGCAGCGCCAACCCGAGCAGCCACGCTCCGAGCCGGTGTCGTTTGACTGAAGCCATACTGGCCCATGGTACGGCGACCTGTGGCGCCGGTTTCCTATGTCGGCTGCGCCGGATTTCCCCTATTTTTCAGCGATGACGCTGCACTTTTGAAGGTGCCATGTCTCGGAGACAACAACACATCGGCCCATGGTGCATGTTGCTCGTGGCAGGACTGCTTGGAAGTGCACAGGGCCAATCGCTGGAAGGAGGTGCTCGGGCCGTGGCACTGGCCGGTGCCACCACGGCACTGACAGCCGACGCCTGGGCGCACGCGAACCCAGCCGCATGGGCCGACTGGCGGCGCGCAGCTTTGTCGCTTATGGTCAGCCAGGCTTACGGGCTTGAGGCGCTGCGGCTGACCGCAGCCACCTACGTGCAACCCTTGGCGCGCACGACAGTAGCGCTGGGCGCGCGCACATTTGGCTTTGAAGCCTATCGGGAGACGCATCTCTGGCTGGGACTGGCCCACACGCTGCACCCGGCCACCCGCCGCCCGCTCCGCCTGGGTCTGAGCCTGCGCTACCAACATGTGGCCATTGAACGCTATGGGGCAGCCAGCGCGCTTGGTCTCTGGGCCGGCCTGCAAGCCGAGGTTTTTCCGTGGCTGACGGTGGGCATGGCCGCCACCAACCTGAACGCGCCCCGCCTGGCCGGCCGCGAGGCGCTTTCCCGCACGCTACGCCTGGGGCTGGCCTACCACCCAGCCGCGCCATTCCGACTGCTGGTGGACGTATATCAGGAACTGCACTTTGCACCCGACTTCCGGGCTGGGCTCGAAGTGCAGGCGCTGCCCGTACTCACGCTCCGCGTCGGCACAGGCACGCTGCCCGAGCGCATCACGGCCGGCTTCGGACTGGCAATCGGGCCAATCCTGGCCGATGCGGCCGTCGAGTATCATGCCGTGTTGGGGTGGTCGCCCGCGCTTTCGCTGACGCTGGCTCGCTGAACTGCCATGCACCTGCTCGGGATTTTGCTCTTTGTTGTGCCACCTGCATTTATCTGGCAGGTCGTGCCGGACACGCTCCCGCCGGCCCTGCCCGTCGAGGCAGCACTGGAAGGACTGACGCTCGATCCAGAGGCCCTGGAGGAGCTAGCCGCCTGGCTGGATGAACGACGCCAGGATCCGTTGGACCTGAACACGGCATCGGCAGCCGAGCTGGCCCGCCTCCCCGGTCTTTCGCCAATGCTGGCGCAGCAGCTTATCGCTTACCGCCGGCGCAGGCCGCTGGCTGCGGTGAGCGAACTGCTTCGCGTGGAGGGCTTCACACCGGAACTGGTGGCCCTTATCTGGCCGTTCGTGACCGTCCGTCCACCCCAAAGCCCCGTTCGCCTTTCAGGCTACGTGCTGCAACGGCTCGACCACCTTCCCGAACAAGTCAGCGCACGCTACCCCGGTCCGCCACTGCAGCTCCAGACCCGTTTGCGTCTGCGCTATGGCCAGTTCGAAACGGCCCTCACGCTCGAAAACGATCCGGGTGAACCGATCCGCTGGGATCCGGCCACCCGTACCTATGGGTTCGATCATCAGGCCGGCTTTGTGACCTGGCACGGGTCGGGATGGTTGCAGCAGCTTGTTGTGGGCGACTTCAGTGCCCGTTTCGGTACCGGGCTGACGCTCTGGTCCATGCCGGCCATCGACAGCTACCAGGCAACGGTCGACGCGCCACTTCGGCAGGGCTCGGGTTTGATGCCTTACAGCGGCACCGACGAAGTACGTTACTTTCGGGGCCTGGCGCTGACGCTGGCGCCTGCACCGGCCCTGCGCCTTGCTCTTTTCGGCTCGCGGCGATGGCTGGATGCCCGCCTCGACACACTCGAGGCCACGCGGCAAGCCGGCGTTGTCAGTCTGCCCGCTTCGGGGCTGCACCGTACCGAGGCCGAACGCGGCCGCAAAGGTGTGCTGCGTAGCGACGTGCTGGGCGGTGCCTTAACCTTCGAGCATGCACGTGGCCAGTTAGGTCTGGTGGGCCACACGACCCACTTCGCCCATCCGCTGCAGCCCGGCGATGCACTCTACAGCCGACACGTCTGGCGCGGCAGCACCGCCAGGACTCTGGGCGTTTTCGGACAGATCTTGCTCGGCCGGACGCTCTTGAGTGCCGAAGTTGGCGGCACGCTCGGCCGTCCCTTCGGCCTGATAGCAGCGCTTTCCGGTCCAATCGGCCGCTTTGCTCGGGGCACGCTGGCCGTTCGCCACCTGCCCACGCGCTTTGTCAGCCTACACGGCGATCCGTTCGACACCCGAAGCGGCGCGCCCAGCAGCGAAACAGGCGGCTACGTTGGCCTGGAACTCACGCCAGCCCCGGGCTGGCAGCTCCTGGCTGCGGTCGATCAATACCGGCTTCCCTGGCCCCGCTACGGACAGTTCTGGCCTACTACCGGTCGCACGCACTGGCTGCGCCTCACCACACGCCCGCGGCCCTGGCTGGAGACCTACCTGCAGCTCCGCTACGACCGTGCCGAGCAGCGTACGGAAACGCCGGGGCCTGGTACTGCCACGTTCGAAGCCACCGCTCCCGAGCGCTACCTGGCTGTACGCTGGCACGGCGCCTACGCCTTCAGCCTTGCCTTACACCTGGAAGCACGCCTGGAGCACCTCCATCGCACGCGATCCGGGCAACACGCAACCGGCTGGTTGTTTTATCAGGGCATGCGCTGGCTACCTCGTCCCTGGCTGCAGCTCGATGCCCGCCTGGCGCTCTTCGACAGCAACACGGCCCTGCTGCTCTACGCGCCGGAGCCCGGCCTGCGCTATAGCATGGCACTGGCGGCCTTGAGCAACCGAGGCCAGCGCACACTCCTGCGCCTGCAACTGCGGCCGCTTCGGCGCCTGCTGCTGCAACTTCGCCATACCCGGACCGTTGTGGAGGCGGCCGCTCGGAACATCCGCCCCACCTGGCAATTTTTGCTGTTGGTGCAGATAGGTTAAGCGCCGCTCCCCTTTGCCGATTCTCTCAACATAACCGGTCACGCTAATACGGGCATTGCACATGTCGGAAGTCTCAAAGCCCCGGCTGCTGGCCGTCGAAGACAACCCAGAAACGCGGCTGCTCCTGCGTTACCTTTTACAGGAACACTTCGAGCTGTTGTTGGCCGCCACTTTTGATGAAGCGCTGGAGCTGGCCCGTCAGGAACATGCCGAGGTGCTGCTGCTCGACATCAACCTGGGGGAGCAACGCACGGGCATCGACCTGCTCCGCGAACTCCGCGAGCGCTTCAACTATCGCAACACGCCCGCCATCGCCTTTACCGCCTATGCCCGTCCAGAGGACCGCGACCGATTTCTGCAGGAAGGGTTCGACGAGTACCTGACGAAACCCTTCACCCGCCAGCAGCTCCTGAAAGCCATCGAATCGGCCCGAAATCGCCGTTCCTGAGTTTTTGGCAAAAGCAGATCCGCGACGCCAATTTGACGTATCCGGGGTGTACCCCAAACGAACTGCTTCCCGATGCCATGCCGCGTCTGCTGCTCCTTGCTGCCTTGCTGCTCTGGACAGGCTGTCGGTTTTCCCGCACGTACGAAGTACGCGGCCGCGTGGTTGGCTTTGGCGACAACCCGCACACGCTCTTCATTCAGCACGAAGAAATTCCGGGCTATATGCCAGCCATGACGATGCCGTTTCGCACGCCGGACACGGCGACCGTAGCTCGCCTCTCTCTGGGCGATCTGATCGCCTTTACCTTTCACGTAACACGCGACAGTGCCTGGATCACCGACATCCGACGCCTGCCGCCGGGCACTCCCCTGAACCTGGATGCCGGTCCTCGCCCCATGTTGCACGGTCTGCCGCTGCTGCAGGAAGGCGATCCGCTCCCTAAAGCCACGCTGCTCACGCAGGACAGCCTGCAGCTCCACCTGTCCGATCTGCAGGGCCGCGCCGTACTGCTTACGTTCATCTACACCCGTTGCCCAGTGCCCGACTTCTGCCCGCTTATGTCGCAGCGCTTCCAGCAGCTTCAAAAACCGCTCAAAGCGCGTTTCGGCGACCGCACGCGCCTGCTGACCATCAGCTTTGATCCGGCCTACGACACGCCCTCGGTCCTGCGAGGCTACGCGCAGCACTACACGGACGATACCCGTCACTGGATCTTTGCCACAGGCGACTCGACCACCATCCGCCAGTTGGCCACCCAGTTCGGGGTGCACTATGAAGCCGAAGCCGGCGAAATCATCCACAACCTGACCACGGCGCTCGTTGCGCCCAACGGCCATATTGTCCGCCTCTGGCGCGGCAACCGCTGGACGACCGACGAAGTGCTGGCGGCTGCTGCTGAGGTGCTGGCCGACACTTTAGCGCAACACTAACGCTCAACGCCATACGATCTGCCACTTCCCGTCGCGTAGTCGGTAGGCCATTCCGGCCCGAAGGTTCAGCCGCAGGTGTGAAAAGATCCGAAGCTGCAGGCCGGCACCACCTCCTATCGCACTAAAGTCGTGCACTTCTGGGCCTTCACTATCGAGGTTCCGGACCGTCTCGGCAAAGCCGTACAGGTACAGCGCTTCTACGTAGAGTGGCAGAATCACCAGGCCATTGTCGATGAATTTCAGGGGCACGAGCGCCAGGGCACCCAGGCGTCCAAACGTTCCGGGGCCGAGAAAGACGTCTTCCCAGCCGCGCGGCAGAAACGTGGTCAGGTCGAACACGTTGCCTCGGTTTTGCCAGAGCAGCCCGGCATCGAGCCGAAGTCCCACGTTGTAGCGGGCCAGCAGCGGCAGATACAGGTACAGGCTGGAGCGGTAGGATTCGCGTCGGGCCAGCGTCGAGCGCTGCAGGTCCCAGAGCGCTCGGGTTGTCCAACTCACCCCCTGGTTCGGCATCAGGTCGCGCAGGTTCTGCTGCAGCCGATAGGCCACCGTCACGATGGGTTCCACCGTCTGGCGCGTGTCGCTTAGCAGTGTAGGATGGCCGGGTTGCCGGTGCCAGAAGTAACGTTCCGCCTCGCTGCGGCCGATCAGCGTCAGCAGCAGCCACGAGCTGTACACGTTCGATTCCAGCAACACGGGCAGGTTAGCGCTGAAGGCTACGCCACGCCGCTCGCGCCCAACCCGACGAATTACGCCATCACCGAAGCGCACCAGCGCCGAAGCGGGCAGATCGTACAGATACAACCCGGGACGGAAGGGCCAGCCGCCGTAGTTTAGCCACAGACTACCCCAGAGCCGATCCTGCCGGTAGAAACCTTGTGCCATGTACACCCAGCGTTGAAGCGGATCGGTACCTTCCAGACCCAGTCCGAGCGCCCAGTCCAACCCCTCGCCGTAGCCGTCTGGGTCGCCCTGCGGCAGATTGCCCAACAGATAGGTCAGGCGGGGCCGCCACAGGTAGCGCCCGGGCCGATAGGGCCTCGGCGGCCCCTCAAAGGCTACTGGATCGGCTTTGTGCACAGCAACAGCCTGCAGCGCTTGCGGCGCCAGTTCCGTCGGTGGTATTTCGGGCGCCGCCTCGGGTTGAAAGGGAATGCGCACCAGTTCGTAGCGCTCGTGCCGGTAGTGGATGAAGGCCAGGTGTCGACCGTCGGGCGACAGAGCCGGCTCCAGTGCCCCGAAGGCCACGTTCGTCAGCCGCCGCACGCGGCCACTTGCGACCTCCAGCGTATAGATGTTCGGCACGCTGTCGGGATCGGCTGTAAGAAGCAACCAGCGCCCATCGTTGCTCCAGCTCACGTCGTAGATGGCTCCATGGCGGAAGGCTAACCAGGGTCGCAGCGTGGCGCGACCGTCTGACGCGAACTGGGCCTCGAACAATCCCTGGCGGCCGTTCCGGTTCAGCACCACGGCCACCCGATCGCCCTGCGGCGACGGAGCCAGTTGCACAAAAAAGGCATCTTCAAGCACCAGTACCGGCGTAATGCGCCCGTCCGTCCCGATGCGCACCCAACGGTTGTAAATCCCCTGGTTCTGAAGCGCCCAGATGCTGCCGTCTGGCGCTTCCACCGGGGCATAAACGCGCCCACCATGCGTCAGGCGTTGTAATTTGCCGCTTTGTGCTATGCGATAAACCTCCGCTGTCAGCCGTCCCGAAAGCAGTGGATCGGGCACGTAGCGGGCCACCAGCAAGGCCTTCTGGTCGGCAGTTGGCGCATAAAGATAGTCTTCTGTGGTGGCGAAGGTGTGAAGGCGGGTCATATGGCCGGTCTCGGCGTCGATCTGGTAGTAGCCGGGCCGTTCCTGATAGCCCAAGCCGTAAACCACCAGCGTGCGGTTGTCAAGCCAGTAGGGTCGGCGCAGGATCAATCCGCGCTCGGAGTGCACCACCTGTACCTCGGTAAACGGAGCCCGACGCACCAGTTCGGTCTGAACCTGCTCCTGCATGGTCTTTCGGAAGTGCCGTCCCAGCGAAGCCGGAAACTGCCCCGTACCGTACCAGAAAGCCACGCCGAAGCCCGTCAGCGGCATGCGGTGGAACCAGCGCGTCGTGCGCCGAAAAAAGTCGGCCTGGCCATTTTCAGCCAGGTATTGATGCAGGTGTCCGCCCCCATTGTAATGGCGATCGAAGGGCCAGGTGTAGGCCGAAGCTTCCAGCAGCTGCGCCAGCCGCCAGGGATACTTTGAAGCCATGGCCGCCCGGAATTCCATATTAAAAAACGGAAAGCGCAGGCGGCCGGCCCCCCCTTCAATGCGGCTTTCGTAGTAGACGGCCACGCCTTCCGCAAAACCGGCCGGCACCCACATATTGAGCAGCCGGCTCCAGTCGGGTCCCAGCAACCGCAACCCCCACCCGACCCCAATGCCAGGATTCAGCGCCGCATGAACAGCATGGACCAGTTCATGCGGCGCTACCGCATGGAGCCAGGAATACGCCGCAGGCGCCACAGACAGCCCGCGCAAGCGCGCCACATCAAGTTCCTGCCGAAACGGCAATGCTGAGACAAAGCCGCCCCCCCGATCCCGGTAGTCATTGATAATCACTGGCATCCGGAAATTGTGGCGTGCCCCCAGCAATGCCCGTACGCTGTCATAATGCGCTTCGAGCAGCGCAGCGGTCGCGCGCGCCTCGGCCTCGCGGCCCTGCTGGTAGATCAGGTCGAAATGCGCACTGCGCAGCACCTGGTAATGCACGCCAGACGGCCGATAGGTCACCCCGTACCATTGTGCCCAAGCGCTGCTGGTAGTGCCTCCAAGCAGTAGTACCACCAATAGCAGAAAAAACTGAAGCATAGCGCTCTTACTGCATGCATCGCCCTCAAGTATAATACATGTTCCCTTCTGTTGAAAGGCCGGCCCGTGCCGCATTGCCGCCACTCAATCCGCTGCATCCTATCAAAATCCAGCGCAGATGCCGCCTTTAAGGCCGCGCAGCGGATGCATCGGACGGACAGGTTAGGGCACCTGCTGCAGTCTGACGCCAGCGCAGGCGGGCAATCACCGGGCGGTGATCTGAAAGCCCGCTGGCCGGCACCGCACTGTCCAGCACCTCCCAGGCACGGCTAACCAGTATGTGGTCGATGCGGACCAGCGGTCGTGCTGCCGGCCACGAAGGCGCCGCAATGCCGCCGAACCGTCCGGCCGCCTGCAATCCCCGAGCCAGTCTGCCATAAAACCATTGGTCAGGCGTGCTGTTGAAGTCGCCGCTCAGGATGACAGGCAGTTGCTCTTGATCGATCCAGGCGCGGAGCTTCCGGACCTGCACCGCCCGTTGCAGCATGGCCCGTCGATAAGCGCCCAGCCACCGGCGCCAGTTTGCCAGATGCTTCCAGCCGCCATCGCGCAGCACCTCCCAGAGTTTGATGGGGCCATACGACTGGAGCCGCACATTGTAGTGTACAAAAAGACGGCCGTTCCAACACAGTTCACTCCGTACGGCCTGGTAGATCAATCCTTCTGTTCCGCGTTCCAGCGGACGTATTTCTTGCCGAACAACCGGTAGACGTGTCAGCGTTACCACTTCGGCAAACATCAGCCCGTGCATTGGGTCGGGAGCCGAAAACCGGAACCCCTGGTGCTCCACAAGTGGCCGCAGATGCCCAATAAGGCGCACCGTGGACGGACGCCCCAGCTGCACGTAGCGCCAGACGCCCACCTCCTGAAAGCCGATGAGCTGCGGCCGGTAGCGCAGCACCAGCGCCTGCAGCGAATCGCCCAGCGCAGGCTGGTGGCTTGCCGGCACATTATAGGTCATCACCACAAGCGCCTCATCCGGCGCCGAAGCGGTCCCTCCTGTCCAGCCGTGTCGCAGTCCGTAAAGCAACAAGGCCAGCAACACGCCGCCCAACATTAGCCAGCAGCGTTGCCAGAGCATTGCCAGCGCCAGCATACCCAAGACCACCACCAGCAGCGGCAATCCGACTGCCAGTAATTGCAACCACCAGGCCGCCTCTGGCGGAATCCAGTAGGCCGCATAGGCCAGCCCGAACAGGCCTAGCAGAGCGCCGGTGACGATCTGTAGCACTCCGGCAGCAAAGCCACGAACACGAGACATGCGCAGTCTCAGCGGGAAGCAGTTGGTGCCGGTTGTTCTTCCACGGCTTTTTTCAGGCGCACGCGTTCCAGAATGGCTAGCCAGGCGCACAGCGCCAGCGTATCCGGCAGCTCCACGTCGTCAAAGCGAATCAGTTCGCCGGGCTCGATGTCGCGGGTCAGCACGGCATCAGCCATCAGACCGATGGGCACATGGTCGGGCTCGTCCAGAATGCGCACGGTCTCACCCCGCACATCAAAGCTTCCGATACCGCGTTCGATGCGCGTGCCTTTCGGCAGGCGCCGTTTGGCGATGGTGGCCACGCTGATGCGCGGGTGCGTCGTATTGTTCAGCAGAATGCGCCGTTCGAAGAGCACACGCCGGATGGTTTTCTGGATTTCCAGGTGGCAGAGATGGAACGGCCGCAGCAACACGTAATATGGGCCATCGCCCAGTTTGAGATACTGCAGGTAGTCGCGCTGGTAGTCGTCGTGCTCAGCGGCAATAAACACACCGGCCGGGCCGCCCGGCGAGAGCACGTAGTCGCTGATTGGATGCCCGAGGCGGCGGGCGCCGTCGGCCAGCGTGCGGGCGCCTACCTCGACGTCCGGCGACTGAATGCCGAGCATTCCCCGCACGGCAATATCGGCTCCCAATCCGTTGGCCACCAATGTTTGCTCGATCTGCACCTTGGTCCCGTCGGTGAAAGCTGTCACTTTCGGAAGCGTGATGCCCTGCTTCCGCGCCCAGAACTGCATTTCTTCAGGCGTGGGGTTGTGATTTAGGTAGCGCTTGATGTTGCCATAAACCAGCGGCCGGAAGCCCATCTGCAGAATGTCTTCCCGCAGCGCGGCCAGGCAGCCCGGCTGATCGCCCTCTGCTTCGGTCAGCAGTCCCCGATCAGCAAAATAGGAACCCGTCGTGATATGAAACTCGGCGTCCATCGTCACCACTGGAAGCCCGGCTTCCAGTACCCGGCTGATCACTTCGGTAGCATGGAGCACGTCGCCGCTACACTCGACGACCAGATCAGCGTGCGCGATCAAGTCGTCCAGGCTGTTCGTGAGCAATTCCGGACGGGGAAAGTCTGGACGGTTACGAATGTCGGTGCGCGTCAACACGCGCGTTACGCGCAGGTCTTTCACGTGCTGCATCGCCATTACGAAGCCTCGGGCGATGAAGCCGCTACCTACAACCCCAATCCGATAGGAATTCACCATAAAGGGCCTCACTTTAGGTCAGACGGGTCCTCAGGTGGTCAGCAAGCCGCAAGGTCAGTGCCACAATGGTCAACGTCGGGTTTGCAAAGCCGGCGGTCGGGAAAACGGACGATCCGGTTACATACAGGTTTTTTACACCATGCACCCGACCGTTGGGATCCACGACACCCTCGCGGGGGCTGGCATGCATGCGGGTGGTGCCCATATGGTGAAATCCGCCCGTGATGCCATCGGGCGGAATGCGCCGGAATTCTTCTTCCCGCACGCTGCCCCACCCCAGCCGGGCCAGCTCCTGTGCCACCAGGTGTTGCGTCTGCTGCAGACTTTCCACATCCTGGCGGCTGATCTGCCAATGCAGCTCCAGACGCGGCTGGCCGAACGCGTCCCGACGCCGGGAAAGCCGCACCCGGCTCTCGGGATGGGGGGCTTGCTCGGTCATGTGATGCAGCACGAAGGCGACCGGCGCCCGCGTCGCTGCGGCTGCCTTTCCTTTGAGCGCAAGGAGCCGGGTGGTGGCCCAGGGGACGAGCCGCGGCATATCACGTACCAGCCGAAAAAGCTGGCGGGGTAGATCTTCGGGCCAGCTGCGGTGCTGGATGGCCTCACGCAGCACGCGAAGCGCTTCAAACCCGCCCCAAAGCAGCGGATTATTCCGCCGAGGCAATTCCATGCGATCGGTCGGCCAGAGCGCCACGCAGTAGTTTAGTAAGCCCTCCCGGCGCACCACGTCCTCCTGCAACGCCAGTTTGCCCATAATCCACGTACCCTGCCGCGCATGCAGTCGGTAGAAGCCCAGCCGGGGAATCAACGCGCGGTCGGCCGGCACAAACAGCCCCGAAAGAAAATGCAGGTGCTCCATGAAAAAGCGCCCCACCCGGTCGTAGGCATTGCCTAGCCCGTTCGGGCAGACCCGATTCGAGAGCAGAAGCAGGCGCGCATTTTCGAGGCCACCGGCCGCCAGTACCACACAGCGTGCCCGCACGATGACTTCGGTCCGATCCGGACGCGCCACCCGAACGCCTTCGACCACCTGGCCGGTTTCGCTAGTCAGCAACTCCAGCGCATGTGCGTGCAGACACACCGTTACGCTTGGATGGGCCAGCAACGCAGGCCCATAGTTCTGCGCAAACCGGGCGGGATCCCCAAACTGAAACAGAACCGTGCGCAGCACCGCACTTCCTTCCGAGAGCAGCGGGCGTTCCGTAGCCGAAGCCCATGCCTCGGCCGTATAGGGACGATCCTCCAGTCCGAAGAAAGCCTGAGCCCGGCGATAGTATGGTGCCAGCGTCTCGTACCCGAACGGCCATCCGCTGAAAGGGATCGCTTCGCGCCGTTCGAAATCGATTGGATCGAGCGGCCGCAACCGGATCCGGCACACCCCGGGAGCCACTTCATAATCCCACAGATGGCTGGAGCCTCCCAGCGCCCGCGCCCGTGCCATATCCAGCGGAAAGTAGGCGTGCCCTGTAATGTCGCCTCGGCTGAGCCGAGCGGTTTCCGGTTCCGGACGTTCGCCGCCCGTTTCCAGGATACAAATGCCCAGACCGCTGTCGCGCAGTGCCCACGCCAGCGTCAGTCCAGCCACCCCACCCCCTACAATGCATAGATCGTAAGGGCCTAACTCCGGTTGATCGAATGCCTTCAGGTCGATTTTCATACAGTCTTGCCGGGATGCAACCGCTCTACGAGCACGCGCACCGGCCGAATCACCGGATAAAGAAAGGCAAGACGTTCCGGCAACCGACAGAACGCCCGGTCCTTCTCTGTGGGTGCCAGCACCAGCTTCAGGTGATGATCCAGGTAGCCGATGCGGTGTTGCCAGCGCTCGCGTTCCCGAAAATGGTACCAGAACACAGGCCAGAAGGCATGCACGTTGGCGTCTTCCTGAAACATCCAGCGCGTGACTACCTCACGGGCCATACGTCGGGCCACCCGCCGCTGGCGAAGCCCTCGCTGCAGCACGTCCGGCACCGGTGCGCCCAGCAGCTCGGCAGCCAGCGTACATCCAATGGCCAGCACGCGCGCTACCCCCAGGCGATGCGCCTGTTGCAACACAACCGCTCCGTTCAGGTCGGGGTGGTGGCGCAGCAGCTCGGCCACATCGGCCACCCAGGTCAGCTTCAGCCACCGATGTTTATTACCGTGAATGGCCAGATAAAGCAACAGGTCTTCAGGAGCCATGGTGCGCAGCGTCCTTCCGGCAAAGGAGACCTGTTGATGCCGCACCCAGACCACCTCGGGATCCAGTGGTAAGTCGTAGATCGTGTAGAAAAAGGCCCAATGCAGCTCGACGACAAAGCCGCGGCTTTGGTGAATAAACTCAAAGCCGAGCTGCGTGTCGAGATAGGCTTCTGTTTCAGCTTCTCCCAGTTGTTTGTGCGCCCGGTAGCCCAGCGATTCGATGACGTGACGGGCTTTCCAGAAATCGTCCCGTTGGACCAGCAGATCAATGTCCACGTAAACCCGTGCGGCCGGATCGCCGTAGATAAGCGCAGCTAGCGCCGGTCCTTTGAAGGGAATCACGGGAACCCTCTCGGACTCCAGTCGATCGACCAGCCGCAGCAGCTCCTGTGTTTGATGCAGGTTGTGAACAGCCAGTGATCGCACTGCCTCTTCCAGCCGAAGGCGCCATAATTCGGGCACCGCACCAGGCGCCACCTGCAACAGGTTTCGATACACCAAAGCCACCACGCCATGACGCAGGGCCAGGCGGCAGAGACGTTCCCAGTCAAGCGGCCGGCCCATCAGCGTCCGTAATTGCTCAGCCGCCGGTGGGTCCAGACGGGTACGGGCCGCCAGCACGAGCACCTGCGCTTCTGCCGGAAGGGACAAGGCAAACGACATAGCAACTCAGGAGGAAGCAGAGGTCAGCAGCGCAACTTGTTCAGACGCAGAAGGCCTGGATTTTACCAACAGATCCGGCGCTCCGTACCGAAACAATTCCTCTGGGTAGTTAGGAACAGGCTTTCGCCAAAACCGGCTTCGCAGCCAGCGCACCCCGCGCGAGATCCAGCTCCCCAGTGGCCCCAGCCAAGCCAGTAGATACCCTACGCTGCTGCGTAGCGTCCAGCGCAGACGCAGTGCCTGACGCAATCGATCGCGGGCAGCCGCCCGCTGCCCCATGCTCAGCAGCGTGTTGCCATAGGTGGTTAGCGCATAGCTCATCCGGGCCTCAAAGATCCGCCGATATGGTGCCAGCACTGGATCTTGCAAAAAGTGCCGATAGCAGAAAAGCTCGCCCTCGAATCCGTAGAGGCGCCAGTGCCAGCTCCGGCTGACCCCACCAGGTTGCCATCGGCAACTGGCTAGTCGCCGCGGCACATAGTAGGCACCACCCTGCTGCGCGCATCGATACAGCAGCCACAGGTCCACCATCGCTCGCGCTTCGTCGGCCAGAAAGGTGGGATGCACCAGCGCACGCCGGAACAGCACAGCTCCAATGAACACAGACCGATCGATCAGCGCTACCCGAAGAAAATCGTCTACCGGCCCTTCCGACAGGCGCGCGCGTCGCCAGCGCCAGGTATTCCGTTCACTGTCATCCGGCAGCCGCCGTCCGGCGCTATCCATGACCCAATGATCGCAAAAGGCCAGCACCAGACGCGCATCCTGACGAAGCGGCTCGAGCAAGGTCTCCACAAAAGCCGGCTCCAGTGTGTCATCATCGCCCAGAAAGCAGAAAAACGCGCCCTGAGCCATTGCGACGCCCTGGCGCCAGTTGGCCACCAGCCCCCGGTTTCGGTGATTGCGCACGTACAGAATACGGTCATCCTGTGCTTGAAAGCGCCGGACAACTACCGGCGTATCGTCAAAACTGGCGTCATCCAGCACAATAATTTCCAGGTGCGGATAGGTCTGCGCACAGGCGCTCGCCAGTGCTTCCTGTAAATAGCCTGCCCGATTGAACGTCGGGATCAGGATGCTGACCACCGGCTCCCCGTGCTTCTGGCAGCTGCTCATGCGCCCTCCCGAGAATGAAACGCCACAAGATGCGCCCCCATAGCGTTACTACGGCGAACGCATCAAAAAGATTAGGGCATTGCTCCGGCCGCAACGCACTGGTTTTGACCGATGCAATATGCGTCATTGGCGCAAGCTACTATTGCCGCACAATCAGCGATCGACTGGCTTCGTGCGATCCCGCCTGCAGTCGAATCATATAGCGCCCACTGGCCAGCGACCCGACTTCAAAAGACACGTGGTGAGCTCCGGCCGGCTGCACCGCATCGACCACGACGGCCACCTTGCGTCCAAGTAAATCATAGACTTCCAGGCGCACAGGAAGCGCACGCGGCAACGTATATGGAATCGTTACCCTGTAGCGGGCCGGATTGGGGTAGACCGGCTGCAAAGCAAACGTCCAGGAAGTGCCGGCTTCCTCCGAAAAGGTTGGCGTGTCCTCCTCGTTCAGGAAAAACCGTTCCCAGTTGCCGCCTGGCGAGATCGCCTCCCAGAAGCGGGCCACGCTGTCGAGTAGCGTCGGACTCACGCCCACGCACTGCGCGTTGTAGAGGTACTGCATGAAGGCCCGGTTCTTCCAGCCGTTGATCTCAACGCCCGCCGACGGATGGCCATCCTCGGTGCACTTCTCCTGCGGCACGTCGAAGATGGTCTCGGGCGGCTCGATGCCCTTCGATCCACCCACATGTTCATCCCCGTAGAGCGATTGCCAGTGCTTCAGGTCATAGCGCTGCGCCTCGGTAAACCAGCTCCGGATCAGATTCTCCGTGATCACGCGGAGCGTGTCCCGATCCAGTTCCCGGAAGCCGTTCGGCATGTAGAACGTGAACCAAGTGAGCGGCGAACCAGTTTTCATATGGCGCACGCCGAGCCGCCGCGCTGTTCCCCATCCCGGTGTGAAGTCCTCGTCGGCATACCATCCGGTATGGGCTTGCATCGCGGCGATCACGTAGTAGAGGTGTCCGATCGTGTGGTCGCGTCCGTACTTTTCCAACGCCCTTCGGCTCTGCTCGAAGATGTAGGACCAGTCGATTGCGCCGCCTGAGGGATTGTCCGTCCGCAGTCGGGGAGTGAGCACCGTAGCCAGATGCCACCACGCAAGGTCCTCGTAAGCGTGGCGTTCGAGCGTTGGAAAAGGTGCGGCGAAGGCCAGGTCGTTCTTTGAGAGGCGGTGCATCGTCTGGTCCATCAGCCACGGCCCGGTAAGCAGGAGCGCCCGGTCGGCCTGCTCCATGGGAATACCCCGTACATTGTCGCTATAGACGTCGGCATAGTGGTCCTCCAGCTTATGTGCCATCTGGAGTTCCCACATTTTCATCAGAAACCAGCGCGCCACGGCGATGTGGGCCATGCGGCCGACCGGATGCGTCGGATAGCGCCCACCCCACTCCGGCGGTGGGCTCAGTTCTTTGTGATCATTATGCTTGGGGTTAAGGCGAAAGTTATAGTCGGCAAAGAGTTTGGCCAGCCCCTCGTCCCATTGCGGCGAATTGCGCGTCCGGCGCTGCTGCTCGATATAGTATGCGGGCCCCTTCTCGGCCAGCAGCCGCTTAACTTGTTGATAGTTTTGATAGTACGTCGAGCTGTGCCAGACATCTTCTGGGAAGAAGTCTCCCGGATAGATCTGCGGCCACCAGGCGAAGATATCCGGCAGTTCAAAAGCCACGGGGATGTCCGCAAGCACGAGCGTTGCGTCCATGCGCCAGTAGCGCTCGACGTGCGTCCACGACAGATCTGCTTCTGGACGCAGCGCGCCGGGTTCGGGTACGCCCTGAAGTTGATCGAGCTCGGCGCGAAAGCGATCGCTCGGTGCCAGAAAGGCCAGCATCGCACGGTCTGAGTCGAGCACCCACTTGCGTCCGGCGCCGGCGGCCCAGCATTCTACGGGACGTTTGGATAGCCCCGGACCGGGCTGGTAGGGTGGATTCCACGGCCGACCGCCGCAGCTTGCCACCGTCTCGCCAGGCGGCAGCTTCAGATCAACCGAACGAATGTAGG